>Ga0082335_1000164_pt1 | contig 180575 bp, 148 predicted proteins | sample Subgrocontami58m_FD_72375 | JGI IMG/M metagenome (GOLD analysis project Ga0082335, IMG submission 72375) | Subsurface groundwater microbial communities from S. Glens Falls, New York, USA - GMW37 contaminated, 5.8 m (SPADES assembly) (version 2) ... | reverse complement strand
CTGACTACCTCACCTCCCCAGAGGGTCTGCTAATCTACAGCGACCAATGCACCAGCGCTCCCTCCAACTCCCCCGCCGTCCTCGCAAGATCGACCGTCTCCAAGGAATTAAAACAACTGGGGCTTGTTGATTATGAGGTGTTCCCGGTGAGTCTGCTTACAGAAGAAAATCTGAAAAAATCCACTGACTTCTGGGCAAAGTTACTGGCAGCAAAGAAATAGCGGCACGGGCCGGTTACACCGCAGCATCGAGAAAAGGGGGCCGCGTCCTCACAAGCGGCCCCCCTCCTTTCTGAGAGGGGGAAGCCATTTTTAACAAAGCTATCTTGAATATCGAGACAATGGCACGGACCGTCGACTCCAAGAAGATCATCCTTATCGCCATCATCCTCCTGGTAGGCATCCCCGCCGTAATTCCTCCCTTCTTCCTCATTTGGGATAGTTTCAAACCGGTTTCCACAGGCAATCTCTTTGACCCCAGCCTGGCGAATTTCACACTGCAGAACTTCGTAAGGGCATATTCGGACCCGGGCTTCATCATCTCGCTCGGTCACAGTCTTTTCTTCGCTTTCGGCTCCATGGCCGTTGCCTTCGTGTTCGGTGGCTCCATCGCTTTCCTCGTCGAGCGTACCAATGCACCGCTGCGGAACGTTACCTACGGCCTGATGTTCGTCCCGATAATAATGCCCGGCATACTCACCGCGATCTCCTGGACGCTGCTTATCAACCCCAAGACCGGTATCCTCAACATGGCCTGGTACGCCCTGGGGTTTACCGAACCGTTGTTTAACGCCTACTCCGTTCCTGCCATGTTCTGGGTACAGGGACTGCAAGAGGCCCCGCTGACGTTCCTTCTCCTCGGCGCTGCACTCCGGGCCATGGACCCATCACTGGAGGAGGCAGCCTACATCTCGGGGGCTGGCAAGATATCCACCATGTTCAGAATCACCCTGCGGTTGCTGACGCCGGCGCTTGCCGGTATCGCGATTCTGCAGTTCGTCCGGGGACTGGAGGCCTTCGAAATACCGTTCATCATGGGGTTCAAGGCAGGGATCCATGTGTTCAGCACCAATATCTATTACTACATCAGGGAATCATACCCTCCCGACTACGGGCTGGGCTTCGCCTTCAGCATGACCCTGGTTGTTCTCTGTGTGGCGGGATTGCTGCTATACCGGAAGGTGATTTCCGGGAGCGAGAGATATGCCACAGTTACCGGAAAGGGGTACCGCCCGCGGATTATCAACCTGGGCAGACTGCGGCCGGTGGCCGGAGCCTTTGTCGTCATCTTCGTTGTCGTCACCATGGTACTACCCTTCCTGGCGCTTCTGTGGAGTTCATTCCTTCCCTTCTACCAGGTACCCTCGAAAGAGGCCATAGCTACCATGTCCTGGAGCAACTACGCGGACATTTTCACTCGCCAGGATTTCTTGCCCATGCTGAAGAACACCCTCACGATGGCATTAATAGTCAGTATCGGCAGCATGGTTATATCCACACTCATTTCGTGGACCGTAATCAAACTAAAACCGAGAGGGAGCAAAATACTGGACATTATAGTTTTTCTCCCCTATGCCATACCGGCCGTGGCTATCGGATTGGCGTATATGATCTTCTTCCTGTCGTTCCCGAATCCCATCTATGACACGTTGTGGATAATAGTGTTTGCCTACCTCATAACCTTCTTGCCGACGGGGACAAGGTTCACCCATGCCGGATTTGCACAGCTTCGCTCAGAACTTGAGGAAGCCGCAACCAGCGCCGGAGCGGGCATACTCACCGTGTTGCGCAGGGTCACCTTGCCTCTTATCCTTCCTTCTCTGATAGCGGGCACCCTCTATATATTTTTGCTGTCCCTGCGCGTAATGTCCATAGCTGCCCTACTATATACTCCCAAGTCCATGGTTCTACCCATATATATGTTCCAACTATGGACTAACGGCAACGTACCGGCAGTCGGCGCCATGGCGGTGACGATGATTATCTTCTCCAGCATGGTCACAATCCTGACCCGCAAGCTAAGCCAGCGGCGCTACGTCATGGCAGAACAATAGACGGCCTTCTTTACAACAAACTAAACTGGAGGTTTTACCCATGCGGCAACGATCCGACTATCCGACATTTTCCGACGAAGAACTCAACCGGCGCCACAAAGCTTTCTATACTTTGATGGAACAGGAAGGCGTCGACGCGGCGTTGATCTACGGCAGCGGGCGCTATTCATCCGACATCTACTGGCTGAGCGATTGGCCGTGCAGCCGGGAGGCCTACCTGCTGATGCAGACCGGCCAAAAGCCGGTGATTCTGATGCAGCTGTTCAACAACTTCCCCATGGCCAGGGTGATGTCGTGGATAGAGGACGTCCGCTGGGCCGGCGCGAATACGATAAACAGCGTCGTTGAACTATTTCGCGAGCGCGGCCTGGAAGGGAAAAAGATCGGTCTTGTCGGTTCGATCTCCTATCAAGTTTATAACCGCCTGCGCGAACAATACCCCAAAGCGCAATTCGTCGAGCTCGGCGGCAAGCTGCGCATGATGCGCACCATCAAGAGCGCCCCTGAGATCGAGCGCATTCGCACGGCCTCCAAGCTCACCGACCAGTCGATTCAAGCGATGGCGGAAGGATTGCGCGAAGGCATGCGCGAAGATGAAATTCCCGCGCTCATCGAACCGGTTTATTTAAAAGCCGGCGGCTACGCGGGCATTCATTTCATCAGCAGCATGCCCATGCGCAGCCCGGACTTCTGCGTGCCGGCGCAGTTTCACTCCAACCGCAAGCTGCAGAAAGGGGACGCCCTGATCAGCGAAATCAGCGGTGCCTATTCCGGCTATAGCGGCCAAATCCATCGCACCTTCTCCATCGGCGAAGGGCCGACACCGGAATGGCAAAAGATGCACGACGCGGCGATGGAAGCCTTCGACATTTTATCGAAAGTGATCAAAGACGGGGCGACGACCACCGAAGCCGAAGAAGCGGCGGAAATCGTCCACCAGCGCGGCTACAGCACCTACGATGATATAGTTCACGGCGTCAATCAGTACCCGCCGATCTTCCAGACAAAAACCAGAAAACGGCACGACTCGAAGGAAATCACCTTCCGCGAAAACATGGTGATCGTCATCCAGCCGAATCTAATTACATACGATGAAAAAATGGGGCTGCAATTCGGTGAAACGCTAGTGGTCAAGAAAAATGGCTGCGAATCTCTCAACAGCTTTCCGCGCCGATGGGTGACATGTGACAGCTAAACGCTTCAAGCCCTGTTGCGCATAGCCGAAGGCTTTCATCGGATACCATCGCCTGACCATTACTCATGACAGCCCAACTAACGCGTAGCGGGTAAATTGGAAGTTGACAAGGCAATCGAGTTGAGTTACTCAAACTCCGGACAAAACCTATAGGCAGGTCGGTATCATCTTATGAATTGGCAGGGATATAAAAGACCGGAAAGCATTGCCGATGCTCTTGACATGCTGAAGCAGGCAGGGGGCAGGGGGCGAGTGTTAGCAGGGGGAACCGACCTCATCCCCCAATTGCGGCAGGGGGACAAGCTTGCCGATTTGCTCATCGACATTACCGGCATTAAGGAATTGCAGCTCATCCATGAGCAGGAGGATTGGATCTGCATTGGTGCGGCCGTAACCCATGCTGCCGTGGCGGCTCACCCGCTTATTTGCAAGGAAGTTCGGGCTCTCGCGGAAGGATGTGCCCACGTGGGAAGTCCGCAAATCCGCAATATGGCGACATTGGCGGGAAATGTAATCAATGCCCGGCCGGCGGCGGATGGTGCGATCCCGCTTACCGCCCTTGCTGCGGAAATCAACATCGTTTCTCCGGCAGGTGCGCGCTGGGTACCCATAGAAGATACCTATCGGGGCGTTGGACTGTCGCACATCGATCCATCTTGCGAAATTGCGAAGGCGGTCCGGTTTAAGAAGCCGGGCAGCCGGGCGATGACCGGTTTTTTCCGAATGGCCAAGAGAAAAGCCCTGACCCTACCGATTATAAATGGAGCCGTTTACATTTTATGGGACCAGTCCTTCACTAAAATTGAAAAAGCAAGGATAGCCCTTGGGCCCGTGGCAGATAGACCTTTTCATCCCAAGCGGGCCGAACGTCTGCTGGAAAACGGGGATCTCACACCGGAGCTGATTCTGGAGGTAGCGCGGCAGGCAGCGGAAGAAGCCAGCCCCAGAACGAATATTGTGCGCGGGAGCGATCTCTATCGTAAGGAGATGATACGCATTTATCTGGCAAGAACGCTGCATTCACTGCGGGCAGGATAATAACATGGCTGCTTTAATAAAAATTTCCTTCACGCTTAACGGCGCTCATCGGGAAATATGGACGAGGGCGGACCGCCTGCTGGTGGACTTGCTCCGTGAAGACTTGGGACTGACGGGAACAAAAAAAGGCTGCGAGCAAGGGGAATGCGGAGCCTGTACGGTGATTATGAACGGTGAGGCGGTCTTGTCATGTCTTATGCCAGCCCAGAAAGCGGAAGGCGCGGAGATCCTGACCGTGGAAGGAATGGCGGATACAAAGGGGCTTCATGTCCTGCAAGAGTCTTTTCTAAAGGAGGGGGCCGTCCAATGCGGCTACTGCACACCCGGCATGCTGCTTTCCGCGAAAGCTCTGCTTGATAAAAATCCCCAGCCGGATTCTGCGGAAGTAGCGAGAGCAATTTCCGGAAATCTTTGCCGTTGCACCGGCTATGCCAGTATTATCAGGGCCGTAAAAAAGGCCGCGGAAAAGAAGAGCAATGAATAAAACTTCACAAGTTATCGGTCGTTCCGTCCCTCGTGTTGATGCCCGCGATAAGTTGACGGGTTCTGCAAATTATGCGGCAGACCTATCATTTGACGGGATGCTGCACTTGAAAGTGCTCCGCAGCGACCGGCCGCATGCGAAGATCTTAGGCATAGATACGGCTGCGGCCAAAGGGCATTCTGGTGTCGTGGCCGTTTTCACCTATCTTGACATACCGGGGAAAAACCGGCTCCGGAATGGCCTGCAGATATTCTGCGGTGATAAAGTACGTTACGTTGGCGACCCGGTTGCCCTGGTGGCCGCGGAAACCTTGGAATCGGCGCAGGAAGCGCTTAAACTGATCAAGGTGGAGTACGAAGATCTGCCGGGAGTTTTTTCCCCCGAAGCGGCCTTGCTTCCCGATGCCCCCCAGGTTTACGATACCGGGAATGTCTTTATGGAGAAGACCCTCCGCAAGGGAAACCCGGAAGCGGCGCTCCCGGAAGCGGCGATTGTCATAACCAACACCTATCAGACCCAGGTGGTCGAACATGCCTATATGGAGCCGGAGGCGGGAATTGCCCAGCGTGATGACGATAAGGTCACCGTCTGGATGCCGAGCAAGTACGCCCATTCCAGCCGCAAGGAAATCGCCTCTGTTCTGGGGATTCCCGCAGAGCAGGTCAGGATTTACAATACCGCAATAGGCGGCTCCTTTGGCGACAGGTCATCACTGGCCCCCGGCCACTATGCGGCGTTGGCGAGCTTTAAGACCGGCCGGCCGGCGAAGTTGGTCTATAGTCGCGAGGAGTCTTTTTTTGCCTCGACGAAACGCCACCCCTTTACCATCAAGTACACAACCGCCGCCGCTGCTGACGGTCGGCTCTGCGCCGTTGACATAGAGATCACGGCTGATGTGGGCGCCTATAACGGTTCCAGTCCAGCGGTCTTTGGGAAGAGTTTGGTTCATGGCTCCGGACCCTATGAAATTCCCCACATTTTATTGAAAATCCGCGGGGCATATACCAATAACCCTGTTTCCGCGTCAATGCGGGGGCTTGGTGTCCCGCAGGTTGCCTTTGCGCATGAATCCCAGATGAACATCCTGGCGGAGCGGCTCGGTCTTGATCCCTTTGAGATCCGCCTGCGCAACGCTTTGCGGCCCGGTTCCATTACTGCCACCGGGCAGTGCTTGGGTTCATCCGTGGGGCTTGTTGAAACCCTTCAAAAAGTTAGAGATGAAATCGCTAGGCGCGGAACGCCGGAAAATTCGCCTGCCAGGCGATATGGCTGGGGTATCGCTTCCTCATTTTATGGGATTGGCCAGCCCGGCCGCCCCGTTCCGGGAGTGGCCCGTATCGAGGCAAGCAGTGCGGGGGGCTTTACACTGTACGTAGGGTGCGGGGATGTCGGGCAGGGGTCAAACACCATTTTGTCGCAGATTGCCGCCGAAGGTTTAAACTGCCGCATGGAAGATATCCGCATTATTTCAAACGACACCGACCTTTGCCCGGACTCCGGGGCTGCCGTAGCCAGCCGGGTAACTTATTTTGTCGGGCGCGCCGTGCAAATTGCGGCAGAAAAACTCAAGCGTTTGTTGCAGGAAGCAGCCGCATCTGTCATCGGCAGCTCCCCTGATGATTTGCAATTACAGCGGGGAGGTTTCTGCGTATTTTCATCGCCCCAAAAGACCGTCTCTATTGGCCAGGCCGTGAATAGATTGGCGGAGGAGGGCAGGCTTCCTCAGGCGGAAGGAACTTTCGCTCCCGAAACGGTGCCCCTGGATGAAAATACTTCACAAGGCGTTCCCATGGCTACTTACGCGTTTGCCACGCAGGCTGCTTTGGTATCCGTCGATATGGATTCGGGGGAGGTAGAGCTTCTTTCTCTTGTGGCCTCCCATGACGTGGGGAAGGCAATAAATCCTTATGCCGTTGTGGGCCAGATAGAAGGATCGGTCGCGATGGGGCTGGGTTTTGGTCTTATGGAAGAAATTGTGTTGCAAAGCGGTTCCATCAAGAACCCCAGTTTCGCTGAATATTACGTGCCGACTTCTTTAGATACCCCGGAGATCATGACCATCCTCGTAGAAGAAACAGAGGAATCGGGACCTTATGGTGCAAAGGGCATTGGTGAACCGGCCCTGATTCCTACGGCGCCGGCAATTATAAACGCGATTCAGACAGCCGCCGGTGTTCGCCCGAAAACTCTTCCCGTGACGCCGGAAGCCTTGTGGAACCTTCTTCATGCTCTTCCTTGAGCTAAAGCTGATATCTCATAAAGAGGTATCAGCTTTTATTTCTTCTACGGTAATCAGTCGGTCTTTGCCATAGTACAATCGGATTAATCGATGCAGATATTCCTGACCAAAATATTCGTTGACATGTAAAAACAGCCCCCCTATAGTTCTGCATATCGAAAGTAATGTCTTATCATTTCAATCAGGGGGGGATGAGAACATGAAGCAAAGATTCTATTTATTAGTAGCAACAGTGGTGATGGTCGCAATAGCGGCCGTGCTTAATTTTAGCGTTCCAGCCGATGCCGCTTCTGCTCCCAGCGATGCCGACTGGAATAAAATCGTAGCTGCAGCCAAGAAGGAAGGCAAGGTAGTCATACTGGGCCCTGTCGGCGCAGACGTTAAGGATGCTTACACGATCGGGTTTAAAAGAAAATATCCCGAGATCGAGGTCGATTTCAGCGGCATGAGCGGTGCCGCACAAACGCCGAAACTATTGGCCGAGCTAAAAGCGGGCCGGTACTTGACCGACATTGTTGTGGCCGGCACGACCACCATGCTGTCGAGCCTGATGCCGGTCAATGCGCTTGTACCGCTGCAACCTTATCTGGTGACACCCGAAAATCGGAATACCTCCAAATGGAAAAATGGCAAATTTCAATTCTCTGATGAAGCCGGGAAATATAACCTTTGTTACGGTGCGCGGGTGCAGATCGCGTTTGTCTACAACACGAAGCTCACACCGCCATCAACAATGAAGGAAAAAATTAAATCCTGGAAGGACATGCTCAATCCCGAATGGAAAGGCAAGATCGCCATGCTTGATCCGCGCCAGGCGGGTGCCGGTCTGGATCTGTCGACCTATTGGTACACCAACGAAAAGCAAGGGTTGGGCAAAGACTTCATCCGCAAGCTGCTTACCACGCAGGACGTCTTTATTTCTAGAGAAGAGGGGCAGCTCCTGGACTTTGTGGCGCGAGAGCGCTATCCGATCGCCATCGGCCCGAGTGGCATGTTGGCTTTTGCGATGATCTCTAAGGGATTGCCGCTCGCCCTTTTCGGCAGTGGGAATATGCAGGGCGGCGGCTATGTCACGTCAAGTAGCGGCACCCTCGCGGTGGTTCTCAACGCGCCGCATCAGAGTGCTATCAAGGTTTACCTCGACTATTTGCTTTCCCAGGAGGGGCAAACCGCCTGGAGCAAAGCAACCGGGCAGGCAAGTCTCAGAACCGACGTTGCTAAGGATCATATCCCGGAGGTTCTAGTTCCCAAAGAAGGCGTTAAGTATCAGGAGAATCACCTGGAGAAATACGTCATGATGAGAGATGAAGTCATAGACTTCCTCAACACCGTCATAAAACGCTGAAGACCGGAAAATTACTTCCAATGACACCTTTTATAGCCTTTGTGTAAATCCTGATTAGCAAATACAAGTGTTTGATCTGAGTCACAAGAACCTTTTATTGAATGCCGAATGAAACGAGGCAATAAGTCCGGGTACAGATAACACGGTTGGGGCTGCGAGTACCGAGACGGCTGCTCCGGCAAACAGGAACAGATTATACTTGGCTATTGATTGGCTCAAGTGGGATACGTGGGAAATTCCAGTTTTTTAAAATTTTCGTGTCCTGCTATTTTAAGACACTTTCTGAGTTGTTATATAAGTAACCTTTGCCTGTAACAATAATCGTTTTAACAAAAACGGATACTAAACAGCCAGCCGAAAATCCCCCTCTCCCTGATACGAGAAATACTCCCAACTTACCCATATATTGTTTCAAATTTTCTTTACACAAGCTTCATTTAATATACTCGGTCCACAAAAAAGCGAGTTCTAATAAAAATATTGACTTTCGTGCAGCATTACCATAACGATAGACTATCGCTAAATGGCGGCTCTGGTGGTGCCCACGGAGTACTTCACTCCGGAAAATCAGAAGGCTCGGCGGACTTTTGGTTGAAGTTGCTCGGGGTGAGGTAGCACGGGGCAGGAAGAACCCATGTGAATGTTCCAGGGAATATTAGTTGTTTAACACGCTACTAAGGATTTCGTGGAAACTTAATATTACGAGGTGTGACTATGCCCAGGGTTGTAATCGTTGGTGGTGGTCTGTCCGGATGTGGTGCAGCGCTGGCAGCCAGGAAAGCCGGCTCTCAGGTAACCTTGCTGGAGAGGACGAATATGCTGGTGGGTGTAGCCATGCGGTCAGGTGAAAGCCGTGGCAACGGCTGGTTTGTCGGCCAGCATGAGTTGAAATTTCTGGGAGGAGGAGAACTCTTCGCCGTCCTGGAATCCGCGAAACTTCACGAAGGAATGCGCTTCCCCGACACGGACAAAGCCTTCCTGTTCAATGTCGGACTCATTGAACCACGCGTCAGAAAGGTGCTCCGGGAGGCTGGGGTAAAGGTGTCTCTTGAGAGCCGGGCGGTGGATGTGGTGAAGGAGGAGGGCTGGCTACGGGCGGTGAAGTTGGAAAATGGTTGCCTGGAGGAGGGGGATGCCTTTGTGGATTGCACCGGCACCCGGGGGGGCATCGCCTTTTGCAACAATTATGGTAAGGGTTGCGTAATGTGCTTGGTGAAGTGCCTTGCCTTCGGCGACCGCGTAAGCATAGTAGAGAAGGCTGGAGGAAAGGAGTGGCGCCGGATAAGAGCGGACGGGACGCCCGGGCGTTTAACCCTCGGCTTAACGGTATTTAAAGATACACTGGCGCCAGAGCTCAAAGCCAGGGTAGAGCAAGAAGGGCTGGTGAAGATTCCGCTACCTCAAGATATGGTTGACCTCTCTAAGCTCGGCATGATGGATTCGGGCCGTTCAAAGGAGTTTGTGGAGAACCTTATCCTGGGTGATATCGGTCTGGTAGCCAAGATATTCGCCTTCGTCAGCACGTCCCTGGAGCAGTTGCACAAGGTTCCCGGCCTTGAGAACGTCCTGGTGGAACATCCTGGCTCGCCGCGACATGGCCATGTGGGATACTTAGCGATTGCGTCTCGGGATACCTTTCTGAAGGTGGAGGGCTTTGAGAACCTGTTCTGCGGCGGCGAGAAAGCTGGAAACGGCAGCGTGGATGGGGCGATAACAACCGGTTATCTGGCAGGCCATAATGCTGCCAGGCAAGCTGCCGGCAGAGAGCTCCTGATTCTGCCACGCAGCCTGGCCATTGGCGACTGGATGGCCTTTACGACGGAGAGATATCGCTCACAAGATAGAGAAAGGAAGACATCGTATAATATGTCCCGCGGGGAGTACTGGGAGAGGATGCAGAAGATTGGCCTTTACACCGAAGACGTGGACCAGATTGCGAAACGGGTGAAAGAGACTGGCCTCTCAGATGTGTTAGGGCAACCACTACCAATTGCTTAGGCAGCTGGGAGTGGCCTGCCCCATAAGGAAAGCCAGATCAGCGTCTCCCAACTCCTTGACGGGCAAGAACGGGAATTTTCCTATGTGGACATGATTAAAGCTCTCATAAAATCAAAGATAATGGAACTTCCTGAAATATCGGGCCGATTTGCTGATGCCGAAATCAAGAGTATTACATCCATGGTTACGTTCATCAATAAGGAAATTTCGGCAACAGAAGAACAGATTCCGTGACATGAATTTGTTCAAAATGAGCAAACTCATAACTAATCAATCCAGCCGAATCGCTATAAATCGCGGCTGATCTTTGTGTAATGTACACTTTCAACCGATATTCATTAATCATCAGCAACCTAATAATCTGCGGCATTGTAGGTGAAGGTATAAGAAAAAGATCTGCCATTTTCCAGGAGTAAGCCATGAAATTGGCGCGAATCAGTGAAATCAGCAAACTTGCTGTCTATCTGATCATACCTCTGCTGACAGGGTGCGCCACGTTGAGCGGGCCTGGCGACGCGACTTTGCTATCTTTTATAGCAGACGGAAAAACATCAAAGCAAACGGCGATCTTGAAGCTTGGCCAGCCATCCGGCACTTTCGAACAAGAAAGGATCGTTACCTATCGAATCGCGGGCAGGAAGGGTAAGCAGCAAAAGAAGGGGTATTTTCTTTTGGATCTGTACACCGACACGGGGACCGGCGGTTTTGTTGAATCCTGGTCTGACGCCAAGTTTAACCTGGTGCTGATATTCGATGAAAACAATGTACTACAGCAGCATTCTTTAGTGCAATTCGGGTCCGGCGACAAGACTTTGCTGGATTTTATAGATGATGGGAAAACGGCAAGGCAAACGGTGATGCTTAAGCTCGGCCAGCCATCCGGCAGAACTTTAGAAGGGGAAAAGATAGTCTTTTATCGAATAGGGGGAAATAAAGAGGATGGTTATTTTCTTTTGGACCTATTCGCTGGCCAGCCGAGGGACCGCGAGGGTTCTGTTAAAACTTGGATCGACATCACGTTTAGCCTGGTGCTGATATTCGATGAAAACAATGTATTGCAGCAGCATTCTTTAGTGGCAGTCCGGTAAAAAATAGTGCATAGAAACGAGATTCTTAGGTTCCTTGTGATGAGGCCATTCCTGCCCACGATAAGATTTGTAGGTTTATGTCTTTTATTATGGGCCACATGTACTGGATGTATCATAATACCAACAAATTATTATACTTCCGATTCACGGAAAAATGTTCAAGAGGAAACGACAAGTACAATCATCCCTGGCCAAACCACGAAAAGGGATATATTTCTGGCCCTCGGAGAGCCAGACGAAGTTTCACCGGATGGAAGGCGATTAGTCTACCATTGGAGTAAAGTATATGCTGTTTGGGCTATGGGTATGGCGAGCCCATCTGGTGCAAGTGGAGGAGCTGGAACTATTGGAAGAAAATATGATTTGATTATCACCTTTGATGGAACCGATGTAGTTTCGCAGCGGGAGTTTCAAGGTAAGTGGCAACCATAGAATCCATGATCTTCAAATAAAAAAGTCTGTCAGCTAGGAATCAGCAGCAACAAATGGAAGCGTCTTAAACGGTCAACAGTGCAGTGTTGAGTCGATTATACTTATCCAAGTTGCCATTTATTGACCAAAATATCCATTGACATGTAAAAAAAGCCCCCCTATAGTTCTGCATATTGAAAGTAATGTCTTATCATTTCAATCAGGGGGGGATGAGAACATGAAGCAAAGATTCTATTCATTGATAGCAATCGTGGTGATGGTCGCAATAGCAGCCGTGCTTAATTTTAGCGTTCTAGCCTTTGCCGCTTCTGCTCCCAGCACTGCGGAATGGGAAAAAACGGTCGCTGCCGCCAAGCGCGAGGGGAAAATTGTGATCATCGGCCCCCAGGGAAACGAAACACGTGAAGCCTTGGTAGAGGGTTTTCAGCGCAAGTATCCGGAGATCAAAGTCGATCATAGCGGCATGGCTGGCGCCCAGCTGCCACCTAAGTTGCTTGCCGAGCAAAAAGCCGGGCGCTATGTTGTCGACTTGCTCGTACAAGGCACGACGACAATAATCCATGGCCTGCTACCCGTTAATGCCGTCATCCCGCTCCGACCTTTTCTGGTCGGACCGAATACCGCTGATCCTTCGGTTTGGTTCAACAAGAAGTTTAGTTTCGCCGATGAGGCTGGACAGTACAACATGGTAATGAGCGTCTATATTGAGGCCCCCTTCATCTATAATCCGACCATGGTCTCTGACAATGAAATCAAAGCCTGGAAGGATTTGCTCGCGCCAAAATGGAAGGGCAAACTGGCAGCTCAAGATCCACGCCAGTCAGGAGGCGGTCAGGGGTGGGCAACATACTGGTACGCCAACCCGAAATTGGGCAAGGAGTTTATCAAGAAGCTTTTCGGTTCTCAGGAAATCTTGCTGAGCCGCAACAGCGGGCAGCTCCTCGACTTTGTCGGCCAAGGCAAGTACGCGATTGCCATCGGTCCAAGCGGGGTGATGGCCAAGGACCGGATGGAAAAGGGCGTGCCGTTACGACATTACAATCCTGAAGGGCTGCAGGAGGGCGCTAGAACCACTTGCGGAAACGGCGACATCTCGGTGCCGCGAAATCCGCCGCATCCCAATGCCCTGAAGGTCTACATTGATTATCTCCTTTCGAAACAAGGCCAAACCGAATGGAGCAAGGCCGTCGGCTTCGCCAGTCTGAGGAGGGACGTGCCCCGCGATCACATAGCTGATTATCTTATTCCGAAAGAAGGCGTTCAGTACATGGATAGCCACTTGGAGCGTTACGTTAACATGAGGACTGAAGTCGTCGAGTTCCTCAACACCGTCATAGGGCGCTGATGACAGCGCTCCTATACTCCAAACCGTCAGAAGCAATGTCTTATCAATCAATACCACTGAGAGAGAGGTAAATATGTTGAAGACCGAATCTTTAGTCACCGATGTTCTGGTCGTCGGCTCGGGGATAGCCGGCATGATGGCCGCCATTGAGGCAAGGAAGGGAGGCGCTCGGGTGGTACTGGCCACCAAGGCAGCACTGGGAAAGGAGTCATCCACGTCCCGCGCCAACGTATTCCGTGTCAGCACGGAGAACCCCGATGAGGTGAAAGACATCCCTGGCTATGATTTGAAACCGGGCAAATATATCGAGGACCCCCGGCTTGTCCGCACGCTGCTGGATGAGGCTCCAAGACAGATTCAAAACATCATCAGTCTCGGTGTGCCCATGGTGCAAAGCGCCGGCTCCCGCGAAGGAGTCATCATCTGGCGGGCCAAAGGCGGCGATCAATCTCACGGCGGTACAGTGACCCTGGATATCCTGTCCAAAGTGGCGAAGAGTCTGGGCGTGCAGGCAGTGGAAGGGTGCAGCATGATTACCCTGCTGAAGGACGGGGACAGGGCGATCGGAGCATCGGGCCTGCTCAACGACGGCTCCTGGCTTTCCATCTACTCCAAAGCGGTAATACTGGCCACCGGCGGTGGCGGCGGGATGAGCCGTATTTCCACTACATTCAGAGCCATCGCCGGCAACGGCTACGCCATGGCCCTGAAAGCAGGGCTTCTTCTCAAGAACATGGAGTTTAATACCTTCTACGCCGTGGCCCTGCCCACTCCATCCGGGCGCTATCTTCAATGCCACCCCGCCATGCTGATGATGAAGAATGTCCGGCTGCTGAATGACAAGGATGAGGACATAGTCAAGAAGCATCTCGGAATGATCCTCCAGGAAGCCGTCCCCCCGGTCTGCCTCAGGTTCGACTGGCTTCCCAGAGTCGTGGCCGCCGAACTGACTGAAGGCAAGGTCCGGCTGGACATGACCGGCGTGCCGCAGGAGGAGTGGGACAAACTGCTGGAGAAATACTGGGAGGAGATTCGGGAAACCGGTGTGGACGTGAAGCGGGATATGCTTTCAATTATGCCCATGAGCCACTTCTTCGGTGGCGGTCTCATCGTGGATACTTCAGCCCGAACATCGCTCCGGGGCCTCTACGCGGCAGGCGAGGTGGTCGCCGGGCGGAGAGCGGAAGGGACCATCACCAACCTGCCGAGTTGCCTGGCAATGGGCGCCATCGCCGGGAAGAATGCGGCGGCCGAAATTCAGGGTATGCAAGCACCCCCGCAAATGGCCGAGGATGAGGGTTTTAAGCTGGCAACATCCCTGCTTGGCAGAGATGGCAAGGCGAAGCCGGTGGAAGTGGGCGACCAGATCAGGGATATCGTGTACCGCTACGCCAACCCCTACAAGAACGAGCGTTCGGTGAAGGAGGGGCTGGAGAAGCTTTATGCGCTGGAGAAAGCGTCCGCCGATATGGAATGCAAGGACACTACGGAGCTTAAGGCCGCGCTGGAGACACAGGCGATGTTCCTCGCGAGCAAGGCTGTCCTGCTGCCTTCACTGTTGAGAACAGAAAGCCGGGGCGGCTTCTACCGCAGCGATTTTCCTGACAGAGACGATGAGAACTGGCTTAGGCCTGTCCTGTCCTACTACGATGCGAAAAACCAGGAGGTAAAGGTTGAAAGGGGAGAGAAAATAACGTACGAGTCTGAAGAGTAAAGGAAAGCATTAATTTTACTCTTGGTTTACCTTAACACTTTGGGGGGGCACGCAATAACCAGCGCTGCTTTTCAGGTAAGCAGTGCGGAAGGAACGGCGCATCACCCATTTTTAACAATCCGATAAATTTATTGACAAACCAAGATATTTTAAATACTTGTTACTCTCTCGTTCCTTTCAGGTAATCATCGCTCCATAAATAATTTAGAATATGCCTTGGCATTGGCAGTAATAAAAACTTAAGGGGGGGGATGATATGAACCGGGATTTGATGATCGAAGTCACAAAACTTGTCGGCAATAAGAAAGTAGCTAAAGAGGCAATAAAATTTTTTCTGGAAGCGGCTAAGAAAGATGACAAAGTCCGGGGGTGGAAAGTTGCCATCGCCGTGGTTGTAGCCGTGCTTAATTTTAGCGCTCTAGCTGTTGCCGCGTCGGCGCCTGCGGTCAGCGATACCGCTTGGAATAAAACCTTAGCCGCAGCCAAGAAGGAAGGCAGGGTTTCTATCCTTGGACCGGAGGGTATCAGGGCGCGCGACGCGTTGACACTGCCCTTTCAGAAAAAATATCCTGAAATCGAGGTCGATTTGCAGGGCATGGACGCCGCGAAAATCGGCCCCAAACTTCTCCCTGAGCTTGCCGCTGGCCGCAACAGCACTGATCTGGTGATTGCCGGAACGACCACGATGCTGGTATCTCTTCTCCCGGCGAATGCGCTGGTTCCCGTCAAACCATTTCTGTCCGGCCCGAACACCCAGGACCAGAGCAAGTGGCTCGGGGGCAGGCTGAAGTTTGCCGATAACGCGGGAACTTACAATCTGGTTTTCAGCCAGTACGTCAAGCCGCCCTTCGTTTATAACACGAAGCAGCTTTCGGGAGCAGATTTCAAATCATGGCGAGACCTTCTCGATCCTAAATGGCAGGGGAAGATCGAGATGAAAGATCCACGCATGGCCGGGGGCGGCTTGGCGAATGCGACAATGTGGTACGTCACGGAAAGCCTCGGCAAAGATTTCATTCGGAAATTTCTCACTCAAAAGGATTTGATGATAATGCGAGACGACGGGCAAATGTTGGATTTCTGTGCGCAAGGCAAGTATCAAATCTCTGTTGGGGTAGGCGACGTGCCCGCCAATGAGTACATTAACAAAGGCCTGCCGCTTAAACATCTAAGCCCCGAGTCCCTGAAAGAAGGTACGTATGTTACCGCGGGCAATGGCAGCATGGCGATTCCGCGTAACGTGCCCCATCCGAATGCGTTGCGCGTGTATGTGGATTTCCTCTTATCGCAGGAAGGTCAACTTGCATGGAGTAAGGCCGCCGCCTTCGCCAGTCTGCGCCGTGACGTTCCCAGAGATCATGTCCAAAATATTCTTGTGCCCAAGGAAGGCGTGTCCTACCTGGAGCTGTCATCCGAGAAATATGTCCTGATGAAAGACGAGATCGCAGCGTTTATTAGAACAATCTTACCGCGTTAGCAGCAACAAAGGGCATGTAAAAAGTGCTCGGTTGAAGTTAGACGCGCTGTTCTAACCCCTCATCTCAAGCCCAAAACCCGTTAGAAATAGCGGGTTTTTCTTTATCCATCGTCCACCAAGAGCTCATTAAATCCATTGATATCCGGGGTTTTCATTTTGCACCTGTTTCGCGCTCAAGTTGGTGGAAGAGCGTCAAATAAGGACGTTACCCACAGCCTTGAAATTGTCCGCACCCGTGACCTACGGGAAGGCGACGGATATACGTCGGATAGTTGAGGGAAAACGAAGCATGAAGAGCCGGTGTTTAACCTTAATATGTGCTCTATATCACAGATAATATGTGAATAAATTCACTTAGATATGAGTATTTATCATTGACATCGAAATTGTTCGTCTTTAAACTCAACCCATAAAAATACTGAAAGGGATGATAAAAACAATCTGACCATGATTTACCGATTGATAGAGCTATATGACCAATATCTTAACCAATTGACGGATCTATATCATCGATTTTATGATCAATTTTCTAATAACCAATTTACAACGTGGTATAACGCATCGGATTTTCTTACTCAGACTACTGTATTGATTATTTCAGTAGTGTTCGTTTGGTTCTTCATCCTATCTTTATTCTTATCAGGAAAAACAAGATAATAAATATTAATTGTCGGTAGCTTTTTTTTATTTTTTCTTTGCCATGATGACTGAAAAAGATTTAAGGCAGGGGATTCTTGAGAAAAGCAGGGAGGCAAGCACATGGAAAAGATTGAGTTCTATGATGAATCTGGGTCTTATTATTACGGAAAACTTAAAGATGGAGGAAAGATAGTTATTCAAGACCCAAAGAGTAACCCTCGGTTTGGAAGTATGAAAGGAGGCGGAAAGCTCGATCTGTATGATCATAACAGCCATTATTACTACGGCAAGATTAAAGATGGAAAGCTAGAGCTCTATGACGATAAGGGCAATTACTTCCACGGTAAACTTAAGGCCTGAAAGCTTATACCCGGAGGCTTAGGAGTCCTGAATATCCCTTGACATGCAAAAACGGCCCTGCTATACCCCCAAGAAATTGAAAGCAAAGCGCCTGATTAATCAATAATATTATATTGCAAAAAAATGTCAGGAGGGTGAGATGCAGTTCAGATTGAGGGTTTTAACCATCATTTTGACCACCTCTCTATTCGGTTCATCCGTCAGCGCTTCGGCGCTGACGGCAAGCGATACCGATTGGAATAAAACCGTCGCCGCGGCCAAAAAGGAAGGCAAGGTAGTCATCATGGGCCCTGTCGGCGCCGACGTTAAGGATGCCTATACGATCGGTTTCCAAAAAAAATACCCCGAGATACAGGTCGATTTCAGCGGCATGGGCGGCCCCCAACTAATGACGAAACTGGTGGCCGAGCTTAAAGCAGATCAGCACTTGACCGACATCGTGGTGCAGGGCACGAGCAACGTGCTGTTGAATCTGGTGCCGGCCAAGGCGGTGGTGCCACTGCAACCTTACCTGGCGACGCCCGAAATCCGGGACACCTCTAAATGGAAAGACGGCAAGCTGCATTTCTCCGATTCCACCGGGAAATATAATCTGCTTTACGGTGCACGGGTGCAGGTCGCGTTTGTCTACAATACCGAGCTCACGCCGCCGGCAATCATGAAGGCAAAAATTAAAGACTGGAAGGACCTGCTCAATCCCGAATGGAAAGGCAAGATCGTCATGCTCGAACCGCGCCAGGCAGGTGCCGGCATGGACCTGACGACCTATTGGTACACCAACGAAAATCAGGGTCTCGGCAAAGAATTCCTCCGCAAGCTGTTTACCACGCAGGACGTCTTTATTTCGAGAGATGGGCAGCAGATCTTGGACTCAGTGGCGCGTGGCCGCTATCTGATCGCCATCGGCCCGAACAGCGTGTTGGCCTTTCAACTGATCTCCAAAGGATTGCCGCTCGCCATGTTCGGCAGCGGGGCAATGCAGAGCGGCGGCTTTGTCACGGCCAGTGACGGCACCCTCGCGGTAGTCAGCAATGCGCCGCACCAGAACGCCACTAAGGTTTACATCGACTATTTGCTTTCCCAAGAAGGACAAACCGCCTGGAGCAAAGCCTCCGGGCTGGCAAGTCTCAGAACCGACGTTGCCAAGGATCATATCCCGGAGGTTCTGGTTCCCAAAGAGGGCGTCAAGTATCAAGAGACTGGGTTGGAAAAAAACGTCAAGATGAGAAAAGAAGTCGTCGAATTCCTCAATACCATCCTGAAGCGCTGACCATCTGTAAACAGCGGTCGATGGTTCCTTAATGTTGACGCTTGCTCGAACGTCCGTCGGTGAATTGATTCAGGGCCCGCCGTATATTACCATTAATGACCCGGCATTACTGTCTCCACTCTTAACCGCCTGCGGTGATTCAGTAAAATATCATTTTATAAAGGAGGCCTTATATCATGTCTAAAGTTGTCGTAGTTGGTGGAGGTCTGGCTGGCTGCGGGGCAGCCCTGGCAGCGGCAAAGGCTGGTGCTCAGGTTACTCTCTTAGAGAGAACAGACATGCTGATCGGGTTGGCGGTGAGGGCTGGATCAACTAACGGCAATGGGTGGTTTGTAGCAAACCATGAGCTCCGCTTCATGGGGGCGGGGGAACTCCCTGACGCTCTACAATCAATCAAGATGTACGATGGCGTCCAATTTCCTGATGCAAGCCGGCATATCTTCATCTTCAATGCCGGCCTAGCTGAGCCCCTGATAAAGAGGGTTGTCCAGGAAGCGGGCGTAGAGGTATTGCTGGAGAGCCGTGCCATAGATGTTAAAAAGGAAGCTGATCGAATTCTGGCGGTGAAGCTGGCAAATGGCAGGATGGTAGATGGCGATGCCTTTGTGGACTGCACCGGGGGGCGCGGAGGTATCAGTTTTTGCAGGAGGTACGGCAAGGGATGCGTGATGTGTCTTGTCAAATGCCCAGCCTTTGGGGACAGGATCGGCATGGTGGAAAAAGCTGGCGGCAAGGTCTATGACAAGCGCAGACCGGATGGGACCCGTGGGCATGTGGGTGCAGCTGTCTCCCTATTCAAAGATACCCTTGCTCCGGAACTCAAGGGTAAACTGGAAAAGGAAGGGCTGCTCCAGATCCCTCTTCCCGGAAAGATGGTTAACTATTCCAAACATGCCTTAATGGGCGGTCTCCGCACCAAGGACTTCCTTAGGAACCTGGTTATGAGCGATATTGGTCCGGTCGCCAAATTGCACGGCGTTGGATACATACCGCAGGAGGAGTTGAGGCAGGTGCCTGGCTTTGAGAATGTGGAGATGGAGGACCCGCGGGCAAGTAAATATAACCATATTGCGCACGTAGCCATAGCCATCAGGGACAGTGCCATGAGAGTAGCGGGCTTTGAGAACCTTTTCTGCGGCGGTGATAAAGCCGGACACAGCAGCGTTGGCGGCGCCATAGCAAGTGGCATTCTGGCGGGGCACAACTCGGCCAGAGCTGCTTGCAAGCTTGAGTCGCTGGTGCTTCCCCTGAGTATGGCCCTGGGTGACTTCTTTGCTTATGCTACCGGAAAATTCAAGACAGAGGCAGGAAGAAATTCCGGATATGTCATGGGTAGAGGGGAGTACTGGGAAAGGATGCAACAGATAGGTCTATACACCGACGATGTAAAGAAGATCAAGCGCCGCGTCGAGGAAGCAGGTATGCTGGGGGTCTTTTCAAAAAAATTTCATAGATTTTAAGGGGGGGGAAAGGTATGAACAAAGGGGGTATTGTTACTGAGGTTGTAAAAGTTGCCGGCGAAAAGAACGCGGCTGAAGATGCAATCAACCGTGTCCTGGCGACGGCTAAGAAAAAAGGCAAAATTGTGGGATTGAAAGTTGCCCTGGCCGTAATCTTAGCCGCGCTTAACATCAGTGCTCTCGCATTTGCCGCGGCGGCTCCCAACGCTGCGGAATGGGAAGAAACGCTCGCCGCAGCCAAGAAGGAGGGCAAGGTCGTCATCGTGGGCCCTCTCGGCCCTGACGTTAAGGATGCCTATACGATCGGGTTTCAAAAAAAATATCCCGATATTACGGTCGAGTATAACGGCTCGAGCGGCGCCGCACAAATGCCAAAACTGTTGGCCGAACTAAAAGCTAACCAGCGCTTTACCGACATCGTGGTGAACGGCACCGGCCCCATACTGCTGGATCTGTTGCCGGCCAATGCTTTGGTGCCGCTGCAACCTTATCTGGCGACGCCCGAAACAAGGGATATCTCTAAATGGAAAGATGGCAAGCTGCAATTCTCCGATTCCGCAGGGAAATACAATCTGTGTTTCGGTTCGCGGGTGCAGGTCGCCTTCGTTTACAACCCCGAAATTACACCGGTAGCGATCATGCAAAAAAAGATCAAAACCTGGCAAGACCTGCTTAAGCCCGAATGGAAAGGGAAGCTCGTCGCGCTTGATCCTCTCCGGGCGGGTGCCGGTGTGGACCTGGCCACCTATTGGTACACCAACGAAAAGCAGGGCCTGGGCAAGGACTTTATGCGCAAACTGTTTACCACGCAGGACGTCTTCATTTCCAGGGAAGAGCGGCAGATCTTAGAGTTCGTAGCACGCGGCCGCTATTCAATTGCCATGGGCCCAAGCGGTACGTTGACTTTTCAGATGATCTCCAAAGGATTACCGCTCGCCCTGTTCAGCAGTGGGGCGCTCCAGGGTGGCGGCTATGTCACGGCCAGTAACGGTACTGTCGCGGTAATTCGCAACGCGCCGCACCAAAATGCCATCAAGGTTTATTTTGACTATTTGCTCTCCCAGGAAGGGCAAACCGCTTGGAGCAAAGCCTCCGGTGTGCCAAGTCTCAGAACCGATGTTGCTAGAAACCATATCCCGGATGTTCTCGTCCCCGAAAAAGGCGTCAAGTACCAGGAGAATCATCTGGAAAAATACGTCATGATGAGAGAAGAAGTCGTCGGCTTCCTCAGCACCATCATAGGGCGCTGATGACTTGTAATCCGCCGATCGATGGTTCCTTGCTTCCATCTGCTATCATGAGCATGAGAGTGAGATATAAACGTGCCCCCAATCGGATCTGAGGCTCCACGAAAACACGCAGAGGGCATCAGCACTTTCGCCTCACTGTGCAATACCGACTATTGCTACCTGTGGATAGGCAACCTGTTCCATACAGCTGGTCTATGGATCCAGCAGGTGACCATCGGCTGGTTGGTCTGGGAGTTGTCCGGTTCAGCCACTATTGTGGGCATCGCATCAAGCTTGCGCTTTCTGCCGTTCATATTCATGGGACCTCTCGGTGGGGTTGCCGCCGACCGCATGGATCGTCGCCGCCTCTTAATGATTACACAGACGGTTATGGCAGCCGTAGCCGTGTTATTTGCCGTAGTGGTGGCGATGGGCTGGGTGCGTGTATGGCATGCAATGGTGTTCAGCTTCTTGATGGGATGCGGTTTTGCCATGAATACACCGGTCCGTCAGTCTCTGATAGCTAACACCGTGCCGCTAAAGGACCTGGGCAACGCCATTGCTCTCAACGCTATGGCTCTCAACGCCACCCGTATTATCGGACCTGCGGTAGGAGGGCTGCTAATCATTGCCTTTGGTGCGGCAGGCAACTTTGTGTTGCAGGCATGCCTGTTCCTCTGCATGGTGGCGGTAATCTTCCCTATGAAGGTGCCATACAGAGACACCATGCCCGCGAGTAAGGCATCTGCTCTCAGCAGTCTAAAAGAGGGCATTCTATACGTTTGGAGCAACAAGACCATGTTCGGTCTGATGATGCTCAGCTTTATCCCATCTTTGTTTGTGATGCCGATCTTGCATATTATGCCGGCCTTTACTGCGGAAGTACTCCACGCCAAGGCCAACAGCTATGGCTATCTGCTGACTTCTTTCGGCGTCGGCGCACTGCTGGCAACCTTCACAATGGCCTCGTTCGGGGGCGTGATTAGCAGTGGATGGCTGGGCATCGTAGCACTGTCGTCTTCAGCCATTTTTGTTATCCTTTTCTCCCAATCCACTTCGCTATGGGCTGCTTTTATCTTACTTGCGGCTGTTGGCTTCTCCCAACTAGTCTTCCGTGTCAACAATAACACCCTCGTGCAAACGCTGGCCCCAGATTCACTCCGTGGACGGGTAATGTCCATCTACCAGCTTGACCACGCTCTTATACCGCTTGCATCCTTTGCGTTGGGAGTGTGCGCAGACCTCTTCTCCGTACCTGTCGCCATAGCAGCATCGGGCATACTAGGGCTGGTGGTTATGGGGCTGCTCATGGCAAGTGTGAAACAGATGTGGGATCTGCGCAAATTGTAGATATGCGCCTGTACGTTGTTCTCACAGAATATTTCAATTGGTAAGCAAAATTCTCATTTAACACAAAAAAGAAAATTTATTGACAAACGACGACATCTCCCATAGATGATATCCGTCCCGTTTAACAGAGCTTATCAAGAATAAGTTATAGGGTGTTAGCAAGTTAGGATTTGTTTGCCTGTGCAAACAAATCCGTAAACGCGCTTATCCCGTTCTATGGGGTTAGGTCCATTTTACTGGGGGGGGGGAAATGGAAACCTGTTTAAACATTGTCGTAACTATCATCGATGCCAATTCAGCATCCTCATTAGATAATCATCGCCACTTAAATAATCTTAGCATGCGCCTTTGCATTGGCGCAGTAATAAAAGCTTAAGGGGGAAGTGTATGAACAAAGGGGATTTGGTTACCAAGGTTGAAAAGGTTGCCGGCAAGAAGAAAGTAGCTGAAGGGGCAATCAACTGTATACTGACTGCGGCTAAGAGAAAAGGGAAGGTATTGGGGTTTAAAATTGCCCTGGCCGCAATCGCCGCACTTAACTTTAGCGCGCTGGCCGTAGCCGCGTCGGCGCCCAACACTGTAGAATGGGAAAAAACGGTCGCCGCAGCCAAGCGCGAGGGGAAAGTGGTGGTCATCGGCCCCCAAGGGACCGAAACGCGCGACGCCCTGATTGAAGGGTTTCAGCGCAAGTATCCGGAGATCAAAGTCGAGCACAGCGGCTCGGCTGGCACCCAAACGCCACCCAAGTTGCTCGCCGAGCAAAAATCCGAGCGTTATTTAGTCGACCTGCTCGTACAGGGCACTACGACGGTCATTAACGGGTTGATGCCCGCGAAGGCCGTCATTCCGATCAAGCCTTTTCTTGTCGGCCCGAATACCACCGATGCTTCGGTGTGGCTCAACAAGAAGTTCAGCTACGCCGATGAGGCCGAACAGTACATCGTACTAATGAGCGTCTATATAATGCCTCCCTTCGTCTATAATCCGACGATGGTTTCCGCCAAGGAAATCACGGCCTGGAAAGACTTGCTCGCGCCAAAGTGGAAGGGCAAGCTGGCAGCTCTCGATCCGCGCCAGGCGGGGGGCGGTCTGGCGAATGCGACTTTCTGGTACGCCAGCCCAAAATTGGGCAAGGAGTTCATCCGGAAGCTTTTCGGTTCTCAGGAGATCGCGCTGAGCCGCGACGGCCGCCAGCTCCTCGACTTCGTCGGCCAGCGGAAATATGCGATTGCCATCGGCCCGAGCGAAGTGATGACCAAGGAATGGATGGCTAAGGGCGTGCCGTTGCGACAATACAATCCCGAAGCGCTGCAGGAGGGGGCTACGACCACCGCCGGGAACGGCGCCCTCTCGGTGCCGCGAAATCCGCCGCATCCCAATGCGTTGAAGGTCTACATCGATTATCTCCTCTCGAAACAAGGCCAAACCGAATGGAGCAAAGCCATCGGCTTTGCCAGTCTGAGGCAAGACGTGCCGCGCGATCACGTCGACGAACATCTCATCCCGAAAGAAGGCGTGCAGTACCTTGATAGCCACCTGGAGCGCTACGTTAATATGAGGAATGACGTCGTCGACTTCCTCAACACTGTCATAAGGCGCTGATGACCGGCAACCAGCGGCTACGTTAGCTCGCTTGGAAGAAAGAAATGCCCGATATGCCATGGATAAGAGGGGAGTATTGGGAAAGGATGCAAAAGGCGGGTCTATATACAGACGATGTAAGGAAGATCAAGCGCCGCGTCGAAGAAGCAGGTATGCTCGGCATCCTTGCAAAAAAATAGCATAGAGTTTTTTCCTCCGTCCATCCGGTCATCAGGCCGGCGTCGCAAGACCCAGGCGGGCGCACAACCAGTCGACGATAATACCCTGGGTGCGCGGCGTCTTTCCCATGTGGCCGGTGTCCGGGAAAAAGCCCCACTTGGGATCGCCGTATTCGAAGAGCAGATAGTGGTCCTCAATGGGGAAAATGCTGTCGCGCCTTCCGTTTACGCACAAAAGCGGCGCATGCCGGAGTTCCAGCACGCCCTGCTTTACGAGCGAAAGGTTCGGGCTCCATTCTGCCCAGTCGTCGAAACCTTCACGCCCAAAGGCATAGGCAAGTGTCTCCGCCAGTTCATATGCGTACTCGCCGTCCTGCGCTTTTTCGATCCATTCGGGCGTAAAGGCGTAATGGGCGCAGCCGCCTTGGTTCACCGCACAGGACAGGATGTCGCTTCGGGTATGAGCGAGCTTCGCCGCCCAGTAGCCGCCAGTGCTCGACCCCTGGATTGCCATTCGCGAAGCATCCAGGTCCGGCCGGCCGCGTACCCAATCGAATACCGCATCGAAAAGGCGGTCGCCGTCATTGCCGCCTTTGATCGGGGCTTCGCCGACGCCGGCGTTGTCCATCGACAATACCGCGATGCCGCGCTCGAGATAGGGCTCGCAGATACGGTCCTCTTTGTAGCCGTCGATGCCGCCCCAGGCAACAAGGACCGGAGGCCTCGCAGCCGTCTTCGGTCGCCTGAGATAGGCGACGACCCTGTCGCCTTCGCCTTGCCGGCCCGTGAAGGGGATCTCTATACGCTCGAGGGGCGGGTCCAAGTACTTCGCGGCGCACAGGAAGCTCGCAACGCTCTTCTCATACGACATGCGCTTGCCCGGCGAGTTTGTAGTCGGATACCGGCCAAGGCGGTAGTAAGCGTAGGCCCGCATAAAGGCGGTTCTCGCCGCACCGAAATCGCCGCTCGCCTCGGCTTCTTCGCCGCGCTCGTGCCAGGGCCGCGCCGTTGCCATGAAGGCGCTCGCCCAGGCGTCTCGGTCAAGCGACGTGAGACGATCGAAGATCTTCGCCACCGTTTCGTACTCGGTATCCGGGAAGGAGCCGCGCTTAGCGCGGTCAAGCATGTTCTTCTTCGCATCCTCGAAGGGACGTATATAGCGTTTGATAGGGTAGGAATTTGACATCTCTTTGCTCCCTTTCTCTTTCATTTTTCCGCCTTATCTTTAATCAGCTCGAGCCGCTGCTCAATCTCCAGGACCTTGGCCTTGTCCCCCTTGCCCGCGTAGTAAAGTTTCAGCTTTTCAAGATAGGCAAGGAGCGCCTTTTTCCATCCCTGGGCGGAGGCAATCGTCACGGCTTTCTGCAGTAGTTCCTCACTTTCCTGGTTCTTGCGGACCAGGACGCCGATGGCGATCAATTGGGATGACGCATCTTTCATCGCCTCGATTTCCCGGAGACGCCCGCTTTTGTCATCGCGGTCCAGAACTTTGATAAAGCCTGCGTACTGCTCCGGCAGCAGTTTCCCATCTACCTGCCCCGTTTCGCCCTTTAAAAAGGCATAATAACTTCTGTTCCGCAACGAGGGGGCAACGGCGTCGATCTTCAGGAACTCTGCACTATCCAGATCCTTGAGAGCCGCCGTCTGCATGGCCATGCGGATCAGGTATGCCCGCGCTAAAATTTCCAAATCACCGCTTGTCTTGATCTCTTCCAGGGCATCTTGGAAACGCAGGACCGCGAGTTTGTCATTGCCGATCAGATAATATTTCTGATAACTCTCCATTTGACTATGACTGGAGCTTAACCAGTCGGGGATTGGCTTGGAGGCGCCGCAACCGGCCAATAACAAACAAACGGCAATCCATAAACACGCTAAAGGGGATAGGCACGTTCCCAAAGCTTTTTTCATGGCAACTTGATCTCCGGAAGTTTATTACTCTTGAAAGGGATCTTTTGCTCTATTTCCTTAACCAATTCTCTCAGGTCCAGGACCGTCGCGTCTATCTGCTCCCGCAACCCAATCAGCCCGGAGGTGGAAGCGGCGGCGTCACTGCTGATCTTATTGATGTTATCAACAGTCGTATCCAGTTTCTGCAACTTCCCCAGGACATCCCGGAGCGACTTGACGACAAGGGGCAATATTCCCCCTTCGCCATAAATCGCAGCATCCGTCTCCGTCGCCATCCTGTCCACCTTTTGCAGAATCGCCTCCGCCTGCGCGGTTAGATCCTTGGTCTGCCGCAAGGCGGCGTAGAGGGCATCGACGGTCGCCTGGTCGCCGACTGCCATCTCGACAAGCGACCGCTTCTGCGCCAGATTGGCCGTCAATTTTTCGGTATTGGACAGTATTTTTTGGACATCGCTTTGCGGGTCGGCGAGTCTTGCCGTCAGGATCTCGACATTGCCGGCGATCTTGGTTACCTTATCCAACAACGGCTGGGCCATCTTAATCGTCTCGTTGATATCGCTTACGTTCGTGACTTCCGGCACCTGCTTGGAAGACAGCGGGGGGCTTTGCAGATTATTGGTTACCACTACGATCCGGGGAGAACCGATGAGCGGTTTGTTGACGATAAAGGTGCTGTCCGCTCTCAGCCATTTGACATGATTTTGGGGCACCTTAATTTTAATGAGCACGCTGCCGTCATCACTGAGTTCGAGGGCTTGCACCGCACCGATCTTAAAACCGGAAAAAACCACCGGCATCCCTTCCGTCAGATCGTCGCCCGATTTGGCCTTCAGGGTAAAGGTGGGTATATAGGCAAAGAAACCTTTCTTGTAAGCTACATAACCGACGGCGGCGGAAATCAGAAGGCTGGTGATAATGAGGAAGAGCCCTACTTTCAGTTCAAGCTTTTGAATCATCCCTCTCCTCCCTTAGTTTCCCCCGCGGGTCGTAGTCAAGGATATCGCACCTTTCAAACAAATCGTCAATCTTTGCCAGGGTCTCATAAATGAAAGAAATATCCTTATGATAATGGAGCATGCGAAAAGGGCGGTCAATGACAATGACCGCCTTGACAACCATGACCGCCCTTAAAACTTTAACACAAAACCGCTCGTCGTCGGAGATCTCGGAATTCCTCTTTTCGGCGATCCCTTCCAGGCCGTACCTTTGCAAACATTGGATGACAAAAGTCCGGGCGCTTTTTTTCGATGCCTTCCGGTGGTACTGGTAGATCAGGGCAATGTTACTCCACACATTCAGGTTGGATATCAAGGGAACGTCCGAAGAAACCAAACCTAAATGCGGACCCAAGACTCTTTTCAAGCCAGCCAGTTCCCGGTCGAGGGCCTCCTGATCGGCAAAAAATTTCAGATGGACCTTGCTATTAATGAGAGCACCTCAATTGCGATTATCGCAACAAAAACCCTCACCATACCGATGAGAACGGCTACCGGGACGCTGGTCAGGTCGTTGGTGGCATTCAGCCCGGAACGAATAGGGATCAAGGTTATAAAGAACCCGAAGGTGGAACATTTTACCAGGATAATCGCTATATCAGAAATCTCCGCCGAATTTAACAAAAGATTTGCATAACCGTCCAGGCTCATATTGAAGATAAGATTGGAGCAGACGAAGCCCGCCGCTAACGCCAGGATGGAAAAAATGCCGCTCAACAGCGTTACGGAAATCACCCCGCTGATCACCCGGGGGAGAAAAAGATAGCTGATAACGTCAATATTAAAAACCTCCAGGGTGTGCAATTCCTTATTTACTTTCATCGTAGCGATTTCGGCATTCATCGCCGAACTGGTACGCAACGCCAGAAAAAGGACCGTGAGGAAGGGCGATAATTCGGTCACAACAAAACCCATGATAATTCGCCCCGTGTATTCGGCCAGCCCCAGTTCTTTCAGGAGGTTAAAAACAATACCCGTGATCAGGAAACCCATGATGATCGAAACGGCAAAGAACAACGGCAGAATCTGAATAGCCGTAAAATAGATCTGGTTGATCAGCACCATAATCGCGATGCCGCTATAGGATCTTCTATGAAAGATTTTCGCCAGGATGCTTAAGGCAAGAGAAAAATGATCTGCCCAGGTTTTAGAAACGCCGAGAGCGGCCCGGCCCAAGTACTCAACAGCGGAAAGCATGTGTCTATCCCCTCTGCCAGAGACAGGTCAACTTTATTAATCAAGATCTCTTAATTCCCGGCCTTTCTATCACATCCCGCAGAGGAGCGCAATCAGGCGGTCTTGAATTTTCTCAAGCTTATTGGTGCCAGGGAATACCTGGACGCCGGGCCTCAATAGTATATCGCCAGCCAGACCGTCGCTTCGTTGTCTGCCGTCCATTCCACGCGGTGGCGGACATGTGCCGGGATGTTCAGGTAATCTCCGGCCTTAAGCTCCATGATTTCTTCGGTATTTTCAAGAGAGATTCCGGCGCCGCCCCGCAAAAGCAGCACCCATTCGTTTTGTTCCTGGTCGTACCAAAAGCCAGCTGGCGAGCAGTGTCCCCACGAGACGATCCGTTCGATCCGGACGGTCCGCGACCCGGCCAGCGTCTCCGAGAGCTCCTCGGGCAGTGGCGTCGGTATGGAGGCAAAGATGCTTCCCTTTCCCATGCTCATTTCTCCGTCATGACCCAAACTCCGTCCCATTGTGCGGGAGGATTGTCGATCAACCACCGGCACTTATCGGCATAGGCGCGAGCGGGAGGGTCCGCCGCACCGATGCTCTGAAAGAGAGCCAGGGCTTCCGGAAAGTCCCCCCCGTAATATTTCTGCAGCGCCGCCCCAAAGGTCGAAAGCACCGCCGCTTTGGCCTCGTAATCGTCTTTAAACATGGGTTCATAGACGCGAACGGGCACGGAACGCCCGACGACGCGCACCCGCGACAGTTCACGCATGGCGAATTCATCCTGCAGTTGCGCCACCGTATATTCCGAGATCATCACATAGGTGCCGAACTGTTTATTGATCCCCTCAAGGCGGGAGGCCAGATTGCCGGCGTCGCCGAGGAAGGTATAATCAAAACGCTGCCGGGAGCCCATGTTTCCCACGACAACCTGCCCCGTGTTGATGCCGATGCGGGCGTAGATGTCGCGTCCCAGGCGCGTTTTGAAGGCCGGCCGGAGTTCGCCGAGCTTTCGGCCACACATGAGCGCCGCCCGGACGGCGCGCATCGCGTGGTCGGGAACGTCGAGAGGTGCATTCCAAAAAGCGATGATGGCATCCCCCTCATATTTGTCGATCGTGCCGCCTTCGGAAAGGATGATGTCCGTCATGGCGCTAAGATACTCGTTGAGCAAAGCCGTCAGTTCGGGTGGGGTCAGCTTTTCCGAAATGCTTGTAAATCCCTGCACATCGGAGAAGAAGATGCTCAGTTCGCGCAATTCGCCGCCGAGGGCCAGTTTATCCGGGTTCTCCATCAGGCGTTCGATTACCGCCGGACTCAGGTACTGCTTAAAGGCGTTTTTTATATAGCGCTTCTGCCTTCCTTCCAGGGAATAATTGACGGCAATCCCCGCGGCCAGGGCAAAGAATGAACCCATTGCCGGGGCGGCCACGGGCAGCCACCAATTCGCCCGGTAGTACAGGCATCCCAGGACAAAAGGAAGGGACAGGAAGAACAGGGCGGCGCCGATCTCATGGAGCCCTTTGCTTAACATGCGGACGGAGACCCCGGTACCCAGGGAAAAGAGGAGAACGGCTAACAGCCCGGCATAGTAAGGGGCTTCCTTCATGAAATCATCGGAAAGCAGGTTATCCAGCATGGTGGCGTGGAGCTCGACCCCCGGATAATCGCGCTGCAGTGGCGTCGGACGAAGGTCCTTGAACCCCGGCGCCGTGACGCCCAAAAATACATAGGCATCCTTAAAGAGAGTCAAATCCATGCCGGGAGCTTTGCCCTCCATGATCCGCAGGCCCGCCTGCAGGACGGCGGCGGCATTGATCGCCCGGTGTGTCTCGCTTTTGCCGCGGTAACGGATAATGACATTCCCCTTCCTGTCCAGGGGAACGCGGTGTCCTCCTATCTGCAGTTCGTCCGCCCCCAGGCGCATGGGGCCGTCGGGATGGGCGCCCATAAAAGCGGCCAGCCCCAGGGCGGGCACAAAATGCCCATCAAAGACCTGAAAGGGAACGGCCCGGCGGATGATCGCATCGGCATCCTGACGCGTGATCAGCACGCCGCCCAGGATCGCCGCGTTATGGGCCACCTGTTTCACGGGAAAAGAGGCACGGGTCTTGAGGGCGGCAGAGCCCCGGGGCGTTTTGAGATAATCATGCAGGCCTGCCACCTGGAAACCGTTGATCGTAAGCGACGGTTCCCATTTCGTCGTCAGGCCCTGTTCGTTGCTCAAGTTCAGGGCAGCAGTGAAATTTGAGGTGGCCGCAATTGCCTGTCCGAAGGCTTCGTCGTCGTCAACGCCGGCAAAAGAGGGCTCCGTAAAGATCAGGTCAAAAACAACCGCCTTGGCGCCCCCCTGCCGCAAGGCGACCAGGATCGGGTTGTAGAGTTGGCGCGGCCAGGGCCAGGAAAGAGGCACCTGCAAGGTGTTTCCGGCCCAGTCCAGGCTGGTCTGGTCGATCATGATCACCCGGATCTGCCCGCTGGCCCGGCCGGGGGTGGCAAAGATTTTGGTACGCCAGTCCCAGGTCTTGTTTTCAAGCCAGTCCAGATAGCCGTAACTGAACAACAGGAATGCCAACGCCGCCGCCCCGCACCCAATCAGGAGGCCATGCCATAGTTTTTTCGTCATCAGCTGTTCCCGGACCCTATATGCCGGCCATTACCTTATCGAAGCGGACTTTTCTCAATCCTGGCGTGTTAAGAGGGCCAAATCCTTTTACCAGCGGCTCGATGTTCAGCCGCCGCTGCTCCGGCGCCGGATGTGTCTTGCCGAAACCGCCGGCGTTAGCACCGAGCCGCTTCTCCATCTGTTCCAGCATGTTCAAAAAAGCTGTGGGATTGTAGCCAACCCGTCCCATGATGGTTACGGCCGCCCGGTCGGCCTCGTATTCCTGGCTGCTCTGATAACCTTGGTCGATCATCTGCTTCAGTATATCACCGATCGCCCCGTCAAATACCTCCGCCGCCTGGGCCAGTTGCTCCCCGCCGAGATTTTTCGCCAACTCGACCCCGGCAATCTTCCCCAGGGCCGTATAGCGGCTTCCCCGGATGGCGGCCATGCCATGACCGAGTTGCACGTGCCCCACTTCATGCGCCAAAACCCCCGCCAGGGCGTCCTCGGAGGTGCAGCAGCGCATGAGCCCGCGCGAAATGAGGATAAAACCTCCCGGTGTGGCAAAGGCATTGATCTCCTCCGTATCCAGGATCAGGACATGATAACCCTTGAAGGTTTCCGGTTTATCGGAGGCCAAAGCCACCGTCTGACCGACCAGGTTTGCATAGTTGATCGCCGCCTGGTTATTGTATACCTTGTACTTGGTGAGGATGTTGGCGGCAATGGTCCTGCCGATGTAGTACTCGTTTTCCGGCGTGAATTCCTCGAAGGCCTGACCGGTGGCCTGGGTGGTCCTCTTAATGGATTCGGCCTGCTTACCGGAAATGGCGCCCGTAGATGCCGCGATATCGGCGCCGATATTGGCGGCATCTTGCAGTGTCTGGCAACCCAGAAAAACCATCGCGAACCCGATCAGGATCATTGCGGCAAGCGGGGCTCTCATAGTTCACCTCCCGCCACGGGCGTCAACCGGCCTTCCTTCAGGAAAGCGGCGCTTTGGTCCGGCGTGACCTTGATCTTTTCCATCCTATCCACCCAGGTGAAATCGATATCCCGGTTCTTTTGCCGGTAATCCTTCTCAATCTGCTCGGTAAAGCCTTTTTCAGCGGCGCTGAGCTCACCGGAGGACACCGAGGTCGGGGCATTTGCCGCTACGGACCGCGGCGCGAGCCGCTTGGCAGTAAGAGCGGAAATATGCAGCCAACCGGTCGTGCTGCTCCCCGGAACGGCAGCCTTCACCCAGGAACCTTTCGTATCCAGGATCTTCAGCCGCTGTGCATAGTTGACGGTGGCCACCACCGAGCCATAATATGCCGGCGTGGCGCGCAGTTGCGTTTTATCAACCTGGATGCTCATTTCCTTTTCCAGCGCAGTGAAAGCCGTAGCGGCAATAAATAGGGTCAGAAGCACAACCAGCAGAGGAATGACAAAGCGTTTCATGATAAAAACCTCCTGTATTATAAAACAATGTATGAAGCAGCGGGTGGCCTGTCAAGAAAAAAAGGAGACGGTATCCCACCTCGGGGCAATTAAAAATAATTTGCCATAGTTATATAGTAAGTATAATATCCGAGTTATGCAATCCGTGCCTGCGCCGTTCACCATGTCCATAGAGTCCATTTCGTCCACTAATAATGGAGATTGAAGATGCGGCAATACAATATCCTCGCTGCCGACATCGGTGGGACAAACAGCCGCTTTGCTCATTTTTCCGCAGATGGGGCAGGCGGGCTTAAGTTGCTATCTGCCATCTGGCTCAAGACGGCGGATGCGGCTTCCTTTTCCAGTCTATTGGCGAATCTTCGTGACAGCGAATTCCCCTTGGCAGCCAAGGAGGCGGACATCGTGGGGATAGCCATTGCGGGACCGGTCACGGAAGGGGTGCAGAGCACGCCGCCGCTCATCCCCTGGGGAATCAACATCTCGCAGGCCCAGGAAGATTTTGGATTTAAGCGCTGCTTCCTGATCAATGATTTTGTGGCCCAGGCCTTCTCCTGCCTTTCCCCCATCGGGCAAAGCGCCCAGGCCATCCGGTCAGGCCACGCCGATAGAAAGGCAGCCATCGCCGTTATCGGTGCGGGCACTGGCCTGGGCAAGGCCGTCCTGATCCCCGATGAGCGAATAGGATATCTGGCCAATCCTTCCGAAGGCGCCCATACCGGCTTCCCCTTTGTGGGCCGGCAGGAATGCGCTTTTCACGATTTTCTTATGGCCCGGTTTAATACGCCTTACGCCACCTGTAATCACGTGGTTTCCGGGAGGGGACTGAGTGCCATCCATGCCTTTCTTACGGGTAATGATCTGGAACCGGCCCAGGTTGCGGCGGAGTTTCCCCGGCATCCGGAGACGCTTGCCTGGTGCGCCCGTCTCTACGGCCGCGCCTGCCGGAATTTCGCCCTGGAAACCCTCGCCCGGGGCGGGCTTTATATCGCCGGCGGTCTGGCCGCCCGAAACCCCGAGATCCTGTGTCATGATTCCTTCCGGGATGAATTTCTCGCTTCCGAGATCATGGGCCATCTCCTTTCCGGGATACCGGTATTTTTGATCAAGGACCAAAACAGCGGCCTCTGGGGGGTAGCGGTTAAGGCGGGACGAATATTGCTAAATAATTAGCATTGCAAGCCCGCACCGCAGGCGGCGACAGGAAGGGCCAGGCGGATGATCAGGAAGCCTCTAAGGCCGAGGCGGCCTCATTGTCGAGCAGCCAGACCAGGCGGCCCTTTGCCGGTTTGACCATACCGGCGGGATACTCTCCGCCCTTTCCCCTGCCCAGGATGGCCTCGACGATCGCCGCCTTTTCCGGCCCGGAAACGAGAAAGACCACGCAGGACGCGTTGTTCAGGACGGGCAGGGTGAGGGTGACACGCCAGTTGGCCGTGGCCGGGTTGTAAAGGGGCACTGCCCAGCGGTGCCGCTCCTTGAGGACGGCGGCGCCGGGAAAGAGGGAGGCGGTATGTCCATCCGTCCCGATCCCCAGCAAAATCAGGTCGAAGTCTGGCAGCGCCTTCGCTCCGAAGTAGTTCCTCAGTTCCGCCTCATAGGCAGCGGCCGCTCCCGTCGGGGGAAGTTCCCCATGGATCCGGTGCACATTGCCGGGGGGGAGGGCAATCCGGGCAAGCAATTCTTCACGGACCGTCCGGAAATTGCTTTGTTCGTCTTCGGGCGGCACCACCCGCTCATCAGCCCAGAAGAGTTGGACCAGTTCCCAGGGAAGCCGCGCGCCGTATTCCCTGCCAAGAAGGCGAAAGAGGGCCTGGGGCGTCCGGCCTCCCGAAAGAGCAACGGCACATCGGCCCCGGTCCGCTACGCCCTCGGCAGCCGCTGCGCTGAAGATTCCCGCAGCCGCCCTGGCCAGGCTTTCGGCATCGGGTAAGACCTGAACCTCCTTTTTCACAGCGGCCGCCATGCCCGGCCATCCCTGGCCAGCAGTTCCCCGGCCTTCTCCGGTCCCGCCGATCCTGCGGCATAATTCGGGAAATCGCTCTTTTTTGTTTTACTTTCCAATACTTCCAATAGAGGTGTCAGGAGTTCCCAGGTCAGTTCAACCCCGTCGGCCCGGGCAAAGAGCATCTGATCGCCCTGCATGCAGTCCAGCAACACCCGCTCGTAGTCCTCGAGCATAAAGACATTACGATAGGAATAATCCATCAAAACGGTATTCAGGCAGACCCGGGAACCGGGGTTTTTGACCTGGAAACTGAGATTGATCCCCTCATCGGGCTGTATCCTGAGGACAAGGGTATTGGCTTCGATGCCTTCTTCCATGGTACCGGCAAACATCGAGTGGGGAACGGGCCGGAAATGGATGGATATTTCAGCCTTGCGCACCGCCAACCTTTTGCCCGAACGCAGATAGAAGGGAACGCCGTTCCAGCGCCAGTTATCGATGAACACCTTCAGCGCCGCGAAGGTCGGGGTAAGGGAGTCCTCCGCCACCCCTTCCTCTTCCCGGTAAGAAACCACCTGCTTCCCATCGATCTTTCCCTTGGCGTATTGCCCGAGGACAACGGTTTCTTCGAGCGGCGCGCCGGCGAAGGGGCGCACCGACCGGAACACCTTGGCCTTTTCGTCCCGCACCCGGCCTGCCTCGAAAAGCGCCGGCGGTTCCATGGCCGTCAAGGCCAGCAATTGGAAAATGTGGTTCTGGAACATATCCCTGATGACGCCGGACGTCTCATAATACCCGGCCCGGGACTCGATGCCCAGCGTTTCGGCGACCGTTATCTGGACGTGGTCGATATACTGTCTGTTCCAGATAGGCTCGAAGATCGCATTGGCAAACCTGAGCATCAGGATATTCTGGACCGTCTCTTTGGCCAGGTAATGGTCCATGCGGTAAATCTGTTTCTCCGCAAAGCATTTTCCCAAGACGGCATTCAGGATCCGGGCGGACGCCAAATCCCGGCCCAGGGGCTTTTCGACGACAACGCGGCTGTAGCGGCCCACCTCCCTTAACAATTCCGAGTCGCCCAGGTTCATGGCTACCCTTTCGTACAGCGCCGGCGGAATGGCCAGGTAAAATATCCTGTTTCCCCCGGTGGGATATTTACCCTCCAGTTCCCGCAGCCGGGCCGCAATCGTCCGGTAAGTGGCAGCATGCAGGTAATCGACGGGGGTATAGTAGAGCTTTTCGGCAAAAAGCAGGCATTCCTCCTCCGAATAACCCCGGGGCATCGCCTTTTTGATCGCCCCGCTCATCAGTTTGCGGAAACCTTCATCGGACATCTCGGTGCGCGCGGCGCCTATGACAAAAAAATTATCGGGCAGCAGCTTATCGAGGCACAGGCGAAAAAGCGCGGGGATGATCTTTCTTTGCGCCAAGTCCCCGGAGGCGCCAAAGACGACGATGCCGCAGGGCTGGGGAACCTCAAGGTTGCAGTCCCTTTGCGTTTTTTGCACGACCTGACCCGCCAGAATCCTGTCTTGCAGGGAGGATGCTTTCGCCATATCTCACGCGCCTCCCTTTTTTTTAACCGCATGGCCCCCAAACTCGTTTCTAAGCGCCGCCAGAAGCCGGTCGGCAAAAGCATCGTCCTGGCGGGAACGGAAGCGCTGGAAAAGCGAGGCCGCGATGACCGGCGCGGGGACGGCGGCATCAATGGCCTGCTGGAGGGTCCAACGGCCCTCGCCCGAATCCTCCACATAGCCGGTGATTTCCGACAGGGCGGGGTCTTTGCGAAAAGCCGCTTCAGCCAGTTCCAGGAGCCAGGACCGCACGACGCTCCCCTGGTTCCAGAGATGGGCCACCCGCTCGAAATCCAAGCCCCGGCCGTAGGGCGAAGCCTGCAGGATGGCAAAACCTTCACCGTAGGCGGACATCATCCCGTATTCGATGCCATTATGCACCATCTTGACGAAGTGCCCGGCCCCGGCGGGGCCGCAATATAGGCAGCCCTCCGGGGGCGCCAGGGCTTCCAGGACGGGAAGCAGCCTCTGATAGACCGGCTCCTCGCCGCCCACCATGAGGCAATAACCTTCCTGCAAGCCCCAGATGCCGCCGCTGACGCCGGCATCGAGATAGTGGATCCCCTTGGGTCTGAGTTCCGCGTCATGCCTTAGATCATCGCGGTAATAGCTGTTGCCGCCCTCCACGACGATGTCATCCGGGGCCAGCAGGCCGGCCAGCGTTGCGACCGCCTCGTCCACCGCCTTGCCCGCCGGCAGCATGATCCAGACCACGCGCGGCGGCGCCAGTCCTTTAACCAGTTCTTCCAGGGTATAGGCGCCGCTTGCCCCTTCCTGCACGATTTCATCCACCTTGCCGGGAGAGCGGTTGTAAGCAACCACCGCGTGCCCCTTGCCGATGAGGCGCCGCACCATGTTCATGCCCATCCTCCCGAGCCCGATCATCCCGATCTTCATGCCTGACCTCCCGACAACAAAAGTTTTGTATCTTTCTCAGAACGCGTGGGTAAAGTCCCTCTCCCTTGAGGGGAGAGGGCGGGGAGAGGGTGGTAAAAATAATAGCATAGGGTTTTTAAGCACCCTCCCCTCAATCCCCTCCTTTAGGCCCTGTGGGTCCCTCAAGGGAGGGGAAGTAAAATTATCCGGACAAGATGAGAAAAGACCAGTATGTTCTATAAAATGAGTCCCCCCGCGGCGGATGTCAAGGCACAGCGCCCTCTTTCCGCATCGCCTTGAAGGCGTTGACGAGACCGTTGGTGGAGGCATCATGGGAGTTTACCTCCCCCTCGCCGGCCAGCTCCGGAAGGATCCGACCGGCAAGCTGCTTGCCCAGTTCCACTCCCCACTGGTCAAAACTGAAGATGTTCCAAATAGCGCCCTGGACAAAGATCTTATGCTCATACAGGGCAATCAGGCTGCCCAGCGTATAGGGCGTTATTTTCTTCATAAGGAGGGAGTTCGTGGGCCTGTTTCCTTTGAATACCTTGAAGGGCGCCAGTTTCGCGATCTCCGCCTCGCTATGGCCCGCAGCCCTTAACTCCGCCGCCGCCTCGGCGTATGTCTTACCCTTCATGAGCGCCTCCGTCTGGGCGAAGAAATTGGACACCAGGATGGCATGGTGCTCGCCCAGGGGGTTATGGCTAAGGACGGGGGCGATGAAATCACAGGGCACGAGTTTCGTCCCCTGGTGCAGCAACTGATAGAAGGCATGCTGGCCGTTGGTGCCCGGTTCCCCCCAGATGACGGGACCTGTTTGATAGGACACTTCCCGCCCGTCCCGGCCGACGTACTTGCCGTTGCTCTCCATGTCCCCCTGCTGAAAATAGGCCGGGAAACGGTGCAGGTACTGGTCGTAGGGCAGGATGGCATGGGTCTGGGCGCCGAAGAAATTATTGTACCAGATCCCCAGGAGCGCCAGGATAACCGGCATATTCCCTTCGAGGGGCGCTTCCCGGAAGTGCCTGTCCATGGCGTGGGCGCCGTTGAGCAGTTCCCGGAAATTTGCAAAGCCGATGATGCAGGCAATTGAAAGGCCGACGGCCGACCAGAGGGAATACCTGCCCCCTACCCAGTCCCAGAAGACGAACATGTTTTCCGGGGCAATGCCGAACCTTTTGACCTCCGCTGCATTGGTGGAAACGGCCACAAAATGCCGCTTCACCAGTTCTTCATCCCCGGCTGCCCGGAGAAACCAATCCCTGGCCGTCCGGGCGTTGGTCATGGTCTCCTGGGTCGTGAAGGTCTTGGAGACAACCAGAAAAAGCGTCTGGTCCGGGGCAAGGTCTTTCAGGGTTTCCGCGATATGTGTGCCATCGATGTTAGAAACAAAGTGGGGTTTAATATGGGGTTTCCAGTAGGGTTTCAGCGCTTCCGTTACCATCACCGGCCCCAGGTCGGAACCGCCGATTCCGATGTTCACAATGTCCCTAATCGGCTTGCCCCTATAACCCTTCCAGGCGCCGGAGAGCACCTGCCCGGAAAAATCCTCCATCTTCCGCAGGACCTTTTGCACGTCGGCGGCGACATCCCGGCCCTCCAAGCAAACCGCTGCGCCACCGGGATTACGCAGGACCGTATGCAAGACGGCGCGGTCTTCGGTCTCGTTGATTTTCTCACCGGAAAACATTTCTTCTATCGCCGAGGGTAGACGCACCTCGGCGGCCAGAGCAAAAAGCAGGCGCATGGTCTCCCCATCCACGATGTTCTTGGAATAGTCGAGGAGGAGGTCCTCAAATCTTAAGGAGTATTTGGAAAAACGTCCCGGGTCCTGGCGAAACATCTCCGCCATCCGCTGGTCTTTCATGAGCGCGTAATGCGTCTGCAGGTTTTTCCACGCCTGCGTTTTGCGGGGATTGATTTTTGCGAGCATATGGTCCTCTTTTTATTAAAGAAGTTTAGATTCGTGATGGAAGCAGCATGATAGCCCTCCGCCTGCCGCGGCGGCTTAAAGTCTTATTTTAGCAGATTTTTCCCCGGCAAGGTACAGAAAAAGTGGGGGCATGGCATCCTCAGGCTTACTAAAGACAAGGTTGCTATTTATTACCGGGTGCCCTATTATTGCATTAATCGTTCATCCCGCAAATGTTCAACTTAGGGACGAAGGGAATACCTATGGGCAACAAACCGGAAGTGACAGGTCACACGAAAAGGCCGGCACAAAAGGGTCCGCCCCTTCAACGCGACTTCCCCATCGTCGGCCTGGGAGCCTCCGCCGGCGGTCTGGAAGCCTTCGGGGCATTTTTCCGCAACCTGCCGACCGACACAGGCATGGCCTTTGTCCTGGTCCAACACCTTGATCCCAGCCACGCCAGCAGCATGGTCGATCTATTGAAGCGTCACACCCGCATGCCCGTCGTGGAAGCCACGCATTCGATCCGGATAAGACCTAACTACGTCTATATGATCCCGCCCAATAAAGGCATGACGATCGCCGGAAGAAATCTGCAATTGGCGGAACAGGTAAACCATCCCGGCATCGCCCACAGCATCGATATGTTTTTCCGCTCCCTCGCCGAGGAACTCAAAGAAAACGCCATCGTCATCATCCTTTCCGGGACGGGATCGGATGGCACCCTGGGCGCCAAGGCCATCAAAGCGGGCTTAGGCCTCGTGATGGTCCAGGAGCCGGAAACGGCCAGGTATGATGGCATGCCCCGGGCGGCGATCGTCGCCGGGGTCGCGGATCTCGTGGTGCCGGCGGAAAAAATGGCCGAAAAGCTGATAGATTACGTCAGGCAGTCTTACGGACAGGCGGCCGGAAAGCGGCGCCAGGAATTAGAGGCGGCCAATGACGTCATGCAGCGGATTTTTGCCCTGATCCACGCCCGGACCAGGCACGACTTTGCCAACTATAAGCCCTCGACCCTGAAACGGCGCATCGAAAGACGCATGAACGTGAATCAACTCGAGAGCATTGAGGATTACATCCGCCTGCTGCAGGAAAACCCCCAGGAAATGCAGACCCTGGTCAAGGATTTTCTGATCAACGTCACCAGTTTTTTCCGCGATCCGGAAGCCTTTGCCGCCTTGACCGCCGAACTCAAGGAAATGATCGAGCGCAAGATCAAAGAAGAAGAAAAGATTTTGCGGGTTTGGGTCGTCGGTTGCTCCACGGGCGAGGAGGCCTACTCCCTGGCCATCATGCTGCAGGAGTCGATGGACCAGCTCCAAGAATACCTGGACTGGCAGATCTTTGCCACCGACCTCGACCCGGAGGCCATAGAGATAGCCCGGCGCGGGGCCTATCCGGAAAACATTAACGCCGAAGTGAGCCCGGCGCGGCTGAAGAAATTTTTTCACACCAAGGGAGGCCGGTTTACGGTGAACCGGGAAACCAGGGAAAAGGTGATCTTTTCCCTTCACGATATCACCAGTTCCCCGCCCTTTTCCCGGATCGATCTGATTTCCGCCCGCAATATCCTGATCTATCTGAACAGAAAGACACAGAAGAAGCTCATCCCCCTGTTCCACTATTCACTGAACAAAGGGGGGATATTATTCCTGGGAACGGCCGAAACCGTCGATGAATTTACCGATTCTTTCACCGTCGTGGACCGTAAATGGAAGATCTACGCCGTCCGTAAAGAAGGGATGCGCCTGCCTCTGGAGATCAGCCCGGCCCTCCCGGTCCCCGCCTACAACGCACCGCATGCCGAAGGCAATGCCTACAGCGCAACCGAAATTCACGAAGCCGAGAAAGATCTGCTGAAGGCGCTCCCCCCCTCGGTGCTGATCGACGAACTCGGGCACGTCCTTTACGTCCACGGCGATACCTGGAAATTCCTGCAACTGGCGGAGGGGAAGCTGACGAGCAGTATCGTGGACATGGCCCGGGAAGGCATCCGGGCGACACTGGTCCATGCCATCAACGATGCTTTGGCCAAAGGGGAAAAGGTCGCCCGTGAGGGCGCCCGCACCAGGCTGAACGGAAACATATTGAAGGTACGGATTACCGCCAAACCGGTAGGCATGACGCCCCACAACCAGCAGCGTAAGCTCGCCGTTATCTTCGAGGAGGTGGTAGAGCCGAAGAAGAGAAGCCAACGGGGCACCGTGCCCGAGGTGGAAGCACGGGTCAAGGAACTGGAACAGGAACTGCATTTTACCAGGGAGAACCTGCACAGCACGGTAGAGGAGCTGGAAACCGCGAATGAGGAACTGCGCGCGGCCAACGAGGAGTACCAGGCTACCAATGAAGAGCTCCATAGCACTAACGAGGAGATGGAGACTTCCCGGAGGAACTGCAGTCCGTAAACGAGGAGTTGGTAACGGTAAATACGGAACACCAGAAAAAGATCGAGGAGCTTTCCGCCAGCAACGACGACATGCAGAACCTGCTCAACAGCACCACCATCGCGACGGTGTTCCTGGACGATCAGCTCAAGATCAAGCGCTTTACGCGGGACGCGACCAAGATCCTCAATCTTATCGAAGGGGATATAGGCAGACCGCTTGACCATATTACCTCAAAACTGAAAGTCGACAGCCTGACCGCCGCCGCACGGGAAGTGCTGGATAAACTTTTACCGGTCCATAGAGAGGTGGAAACCCTGGCCGGCCGGTGGTATTCTTTACGTATTCACCCCTACCGCACCATGGAGAATTTAATTGCCGGTGTCGTGATGTCCTTTGTGGATATCAACGAGCAGAAGCAATTGCAGGAGGAGCAGCGGAAGATCATCGACACGATCCGGGAATCCGTTCTGGTGCTGGACACCAACATGAGGGTCCTCTCGGCCAACCGGGCCTTTTACGGCATTTTTCAGCTCGGCGCAGCGGAGACGGAGGGCAAGCAGCTGGTGGAGATCAGCAAAGACTTGGACTTCCCGCAATTGCGGGAATTGGCCAAAAGCGCCCGTAAAGAGGAGAGCAGAATTGAAAACCTGGTGCTAGATTGCCGTCTCCCCAAAACCGGCCGCCGGCGCCTGCGTCTCAACGGCTACCCTTTGCATGTGGCGGCGACCTTAAGCCAGAAAGTGCTCCTGATCATGGAAGACATCACAGCAGACAAAATAAAATAGTGCTCGGGAGAGCGAAATGCCGCGCAAAAATAACGATTCAAAAAGTAAAGAGTTGCGCAAACGGGCGGAGGAGATGCTGTTGCACAAACAGGGGGACACCGCCGGGCGGTCCATCGCCGACCTCGAACATCTGATTCATGACCTGGACGTGCACCAGATCGAGCTCGAGGTGCAGAATGAAGAACTGCAAGAGACCCAGTTGGAGTTGAAGCAGGTCAAGGATGATTACGCCGACCTCTACGATTTTGCCCCGGTCGGCTATCTGAGCATCGATAGGAATAATATCATCGTAAAAGCCAACCTCATGGCTGCTCAACTGCTGGGAGCGGCCAGAAAGGTCTTCCTCAGACGCCGGTTTACGGGTTTTATCGATCCGGCGAGCATGGATGTTTATTTACCAGCACCGCAAGAAGGTGCTCGCCACGGGCCGTAAGGAAGTCTGCGAGGTGGTGATGCGGCGGGACAATGGAAGTCTATTTTACGCACATCTGGAATCCCTCAGGTCCGGTGATGACGGACTCCACACGGCGCTCATCGACTTGACCGAGCACCGTGAAATGGAAGACATGCTCCAGAAGAAATCAAAGCAACTGGAAGCAACCAACCGAGACCTGGAAGCAGCCAACCGGGATCTGGGAGCAGCCAACCGAGATCTGGGAGCAGCCAACCGGGATCTGGAAGCCTTTGCATACTCGACCGCCCATGATCTGCGCACCCCCTTGCGGACCATCAATATCTATTCCAAACTGCTCCTGAAAAACAATGCCGACCAACTTGAAGATGAAGGGAGGCAAAGGCTTAACGCCATTCGGGATAATGCCCAAAAATTGAGCTGGCTTATCAACGATCTCCTCAGCTTCGCCCGTGTGGGCCACAGGGCTCTTTCTCTGTCCCTCATCGATATGGAAAACCTGGCCCGGCAAGTTAGCCAGGAACTCCTGGTCAACAAAGGGGCAAGAAGCATCACCGTAAAGATTGATATCCTCCCGCAGGTCTACGGTGATCCCATGCTGGTCACGCAAGTCCTTAGCAACCTGGTCGCAAACGCCATCAAATTCACGGGATTGCGCGCAGAAGCCCGGATCAAAATCGGCGGCCGGGAAGAGGAAGGGGAAATGGTCTATTACGTAAGAGACAACGGCATCGGTTTCAACATGGATTACGAAAACAAGCTTTTCCAGATCTTCGAGCGCCTGCATAACGAGACCGACTTTGAGGGCTCGGGCGTGGGGCTCGCCATTGTCCAGCGCATCATCGACCTGCACGGCGGCCGGGTCTGGGCCGAAGGCAAGGTGCATAAAGGGGCCACCTTCTATTTCACGCTCCCCAAAAGGGCTTCATAAACAACCCTCCCTTTCCCGCCTTTAGACCCCCTGGGTCCTGTGGTCTTTGCGCCCCGCTGGTTCTTTTGGTCCCCACATAAAAACTGCTTGCATTTATCCGGATAAACGGATATATAGCGGCCATGAAGAATATTGCCCGGATAATTAAATCGCTGGAGGATGAAACCCGGCTGCGTATCATGGCCCTGCTGCTGGACGCCGAAGAACTCTGCGTGTGCCACTTCATGGCCGTGCTTAAGCTCCCCCAATCCACCGTTTCCCGCCACCTCGCCCACCTCAAAAATGCCGGCTGGCTAAGCGACCGCCGGGCGGGCGTTTGGATCCACTATTCCCTCGCCCCTGATTTGAGCCCGGCGCAGCAGACCCTGGCGGCCGCCCTCCGTACGGTGCTGGCGGAAAATAAGACGCGCGGTCAGGACCGGGACCGGCTGAAGAAGCTGGGCAGCGAGGATTGCTGCACTTACACTTAACTAGGAGGCAGGCATGGCTACAGAGATCAGTAAAAAACTTCCCTTTCTCGACCGTTATTTAACCCTCTGGATCTTTGCCGCAATGGCGCTGGGCGTGGGTCTCGGCTATTTCTTGCCGGGAGTGGAAAACTTCATCAATCAGTTTCAGGTCGGGACCACCAATATCCCCATTGCCATCGGGCTCATCCTCATGATGTATCCGCCTTTTGCCAAGGTGAAGTACGAGGAGATGCCCGAGGTCTTCCACGACAAAAAGGTCCTGGGGCTTTCGCTCGTGCAGAACTGGCTGATTGGACCGGCGCTCATGTTCCTATTAGCCGTCCTCTTCCTGCCCGACAAGCCGGAGTACATGGTCGGCCTCATCATGATCGGGCTGGCCCGCTGCATTGCCATGGTCATCGTGTGGAACGAACTGGCCAAGGGCAGCACCGAATATGCCGCGGGACTTGTGGCCTTCAACAGTGTCTTCCAGGTGCTCTTCTTCAGCATTTATGCCTGGTTTTTCATTACTGTCCTTCCGCCTTTCTTCGGTCTTTCCGGAAGCATCGTCAAGGTCAGCATCCGCCAGATCGGCGCCAGCGTCTTCATCTATCTCGGCATCCCCTGCCTTGCCGGGGCGCTGACTCGTCTCATCGGTCTGATGCTGGTCGGCAAGGAACGCTACCACAAAACCTTCGTTCCCCTCATCAGCCCCCTCACCCTTTTTGCCCTGCTCTTTACCATTGTCGTCATGTTCAGCCTGAAAGGAAAACTGATCGTCACGATTCCCCTGGACGTGGTGCGTATCGCCATCCCCCTGGGCATCTATTTTATTGTTATGTTCGTCCTTTCTTTCCTCATGGGGAGGAAGATGGGGGCGGACTATCCCCGGACCGTCACCCTGGCCTTCACGGCGGCGAGCAACAATTTCGAGCTGGCGATTGCCGTGGCGGTGGCGGTTTTCGGGCTCGGCTCCGGCGTGGCCTTCGCCGCGGTGATCGGCCCCCTGGTGGAGGTGCCGGTGATGATCGGCCTCGTAAACGTCGCTTTTCTGTTCCAAAGGAAGATGTTCGGGGACGTCGCCGCTCCCCAAAAATAATTAGGGATTGATTATCTATGAAGACCGAAGAACTTAACAAAAATTGTCTGGAACTTGCCCCTGCCGGATGCGGCACAGCAGGGGAAAAACCTCCCTGTTGAGGACCCAAAATCTCTGCCGGCGGCGGAGAAATCGATGAAACCGTACCCGGCTTTAGCGGATGGCTTATGACCGGGAAGGGACGGGTGCCCCAAATTACCACGGCGCTTACCTTTGCCGACCGGCTGGGTGCCTGGAAGGCACGCTGGGGTATCGGCCGCATGCGCTATATGGTACCACCCGGTCTCTATGCCATCGGTATCCCCACGCCCGATGATCCCGTGCTCGTCACCGCCAACTACAAGATGAGCTACGACCTGGTGCGCAACGCCCTGGCCGGACGGCATGTCTGGCTCCTGGTCCTCGAAACCTACGGTATCAACGTCTGGTGCGCGGCGGGAAAAGGGACTTTCGGAACGGAAGAGCTGGTACGGCGCATCGGGATGTCGGGCCTGGCCCAGGTTGTCAAGCATCGCCGCCTGATCCTTCCTATCCTGGGGGCGCCCGGCGTGGCGGCCCATGATGTTGCCAAACTAACGAACTTTAACGTCCAATATGCCGCTATAAAAAGCTCCTCCCTGCCGGCATACCTGGACAACGGCCTGGTAACAACGCCGGCGATGCGGGAGATGACTTTTACGCTCCGGGAGCGCCTGGTGCTCATCCCCGTGGAACTGGCAAGCGCCCTGATCCCAACGGCCATTGTCGCAGCCGCGCTCTTTATGATTTCCGCCCTACTGTACGGACCGGCCTGGGCACTAACGGCCGTCGCTGCCTATCTGGGCGCTGTGGTCACGGGCATCGCGCTCGTGCCGGCCCTCCTTCCCTGTTTACCGGGCCGGAGTTTTGCCGGCAAGGGTATTGTCGCGGGTTTGACATGGACGGCGGTCTTCTACCTGGCGGAAGGCGGTCGGGGCTGGGGCCTGTCTGCAACCTTCGCCGCCTTTCTGGCGCTTCCCGCCGTGAGCGCCTTTTACGCCCTCAATTTCACCGGCTGCACCAACTTCACCTCCCGTTCCGGGGTAAAAAAGGAGATGCGGATAGCCCTGCCGGCGATGGCTTGCGCCCTGCTGATCAGCATAATCGTAATTCTAACGGGAAGGTTCCTCTAAGGGATCAGGTGGAAAGATGAAAGGTTTCAATTATCTGCACAATGTATCAACTCTGAAGTTGAACGAGGGGGCGTGCATCGGCTGCGGCAGATGCACAGAGGTTTGCCCTCACCAGGTTTTTTCCTTAAGGGAGAAAAAGGCCCGTTTTATTGCTTTTGATGCCTGCATGGAGTGTGGCGCCTGCGCGAAGAACTGCCCGGCCGCCGCCATCCAGGTCGATGCCGGTGTCGGCTGCGCCTCCGGCCTTATCCAGGAATGGCTGCGGGATCAGGACATCTGCGGTTTCGGCAAAGCCGTTTGCTGAAGCCAAGCTGCATTACAAGCGCAACCACGGCCCTTTGCGGCCCTGGAAGGCCTGCGCTCAGGGCACGTGCCAAGCTGCCCGCTTCATGGGATAGTTTTTACCTATCATTTTTCTTCCATTTAATCATCATTGCGTTACCATAATCCATCCTCTAACTTAAAATTAGTTAATGTCAAAGAAGAGGCGAACATGGGGAGAGCATCCTACAAAGGGTTGGCACTGATCGCATTGGCGGCCATATTATGGGGCTGTAGCAGCGCCAGCAGCACTGCTCCGGTCCTGGATGCCTCGGGGATGCACGCCCTAAACTGGCTTTTTGATCACCGTGCGTCCTTCTTAAACAATCCTAACACTTGCACCGATTGTCACGGCGGCGATCTGCGCGGCGGGATTTCCAAGGTAAGTTGCTTTACTCCGCTCTTCAATGGAATGGCCTGCCATGCCAATGGCCCGTCCGGCCACCCCGCTGGATGGCGTGACCCCGGCCTCCACGGCGCTGCCGCCAAAGCACAGCCGGGCATCGAAAGCGGTTTCTCCAGTTGCCAGAGTTGTCATGGCGGTGACTTTCGCGGCGGTATCGCCGGGGTAAGCTGCTTTACGGCCAGCCGCGCCACCGGAGCGTGCCATGTGCGGGCCGGCGTCTCCGTGAATGCGCCCCATTCGCCGCTCCCCTGGCGGACCTATCCCACACCTACCCATACCGATACGGTCGACGATGCCGCCGGCCTGAATGCCGCCGCCTGTGCCCTCTGCCACACAATGGGGGCCAACCTGCGGACGCCCATCCTCGCGACGTATGCTGCGGGCCAAGCGGGCTGCTTCAACAGTACCCTCTGCCACGCTGTCATGAGCCATCCCGCCGGTTGGGCACAGCCGGCCAACCATGGTGCGGCGGCCAAGTCAAACCTTACGTACTGCCAACAGTGCCATGCGGACAAGCCCCTCGGCGGCCCGGGCAGCAACCCGCGCTTCAATGTCCAGCTCGGCCGGCTCGTTGACGGAACCAATAGGGGTTGTGAGGTCTGTCACGCCCCTCTGGCTGCCCATCCCCGGGTCCTCCAGATCCCCGCACTATTCGGCGCTATCACCACCCTTAACCCCATCGGCACGCCGTGGTATCTCCATTGCAAAGTCAGCCCCGCGGGCTTCGATGCCTGCAACCGCTGTCACGGTACTAACCTGGACGGTGTGGGCGCGGCTGCGGGCGCTACCGGCTGCACCTTCTGCCATAAAAGCGGCCTTCCCAATACCCTCTTGAACTGCACCTCCTGCCATGGAAGGCCCCCCAGCGGCACCGTCTATCCCAACGCCGCCCTTGCCCATGCCGCCCACACCACCCTTAACGTGGCCGACATCTGCGGCGAATGCCATTACGGCTTGGGCTCGATCACCCTCGATCACTTCCTCCGCGCCAGGAACAATACGACGAGCCTACAGGCAGGGGCCGTCCTGTTCGGTTCGTTCAGCCAAACCGGCGGGCTAAGCCCGGTCTTTACAGCAACGAATCTCCAGTGTACCAACGTCTATTGCCACGGCGCCACGCTTGCCGGAGGCGCCAACAAATCGCCCCGTTGGAACGATACGGCCTACCTGACGGCGGCCGGTTGCGGCACCTGCCATGGCTTTCCGCCGCCCAATGCTGTCCATACCGGCTTCACGTCGAGCACCGTCTGCAAGACCTGCCATCCGCATGTTAATGCCGCCAATACCGGCTTTGACGATCCGACCAAGCACATAAACGGCCTGATTGACGTCGTGGTAGGGGCGGCACATGTCTTCCCCTATCCCGGCTCGGTCCATTTATCGGCCGCCGGGACGGCCCCCTTTTCCGGCTGTACTGCTTGCCATACCAACGGCAGCACCATCGGGGTGTATCCCGTTGCCGCCGGTACCCCGCCCGATTGTCGGGGATGCCACACTAAGGCAAGCCCCGGCAACAGTTGCGGTTCTTGTCACGGCGTGGCCAGCACCAGCGCCTTGACAGCCGGCCGGCCGAACGGCTCCGCCTTCCCGGATATTAGCGGACGCCATTCCAATCCGCATTCCAGCTTTGCTTGTTCCCTCTGCCATGGAACAAACGGCACGGGAAACACGAGCCACGGGCCAAGCAACCGCACCGCCCACGGCGATGCCAATGTCATTATCCAGTTTACCGGAGAGGCCGCCGCCATGAACTTTACCCGCAACGTGCCCGGAAACGGTCGGGGCACCTGTACGGGAAATTGCCACGGCCAAACTCACTCCGGATTTACCTGGTAAGGCAGCCGAAGACGCGCTTGCCACGGCGAACAGATTCACAGCGGTTTTCACATGAAGTTAATGAGACTTGTAGCGCATAAAGTAGCTCTTCCCCTGCTTGTCGTCGGTGCCAAGCAATCCCCCCCCATAATTCATGATCCGATGGGACGGCCCTTTACCGTGGAGCCATCAAACCAGCCTGTGGCAAAGTCGGCGATCTGCTTTGTCAGAAGGAAAGGGTGTGTCGAGAAACAACTTGCGGATAGTGTTTTCTTTTTCTATAATTGTTAAACTTCCAAAGGGAGGAATTATATGAAAATATCTAAGGTGATCATCGGGGCGGCGACTATTCTTTTGATGTCGGCTTACGCCTTTTCCGCGGAATTGGGCTGGATGCGCATCAGCCTTATCGAAGGCGATGTCTCGATAAAAACGGCGGGGATGGACGACTGGGGCGCCGGAGCGCTCAACGGTCCGCTTGCGGAAGGCGATCAGGTTTGGGCGCCTGAGGACAGCCGGGTTGAATTACAAATGCCCTCCCGATCCTATCTCAGGCTCGATGGGCTTTCGGCAGTCCAGATCCTTTCGCTGGACAAAGAAAACAGCCAGTTTTATCTCTCCCAGGGGCAAGGTTACTTTTATTTTCATCTGCAGCCGGGCGGCACCCTGCAAGTCGATACCCCCGACGTCTCAATTCGTGCCTTCAACGATACGGTTTTCAGAATCGATGTGTCGGTATCGGACCATTATACGGATGTGGCCGTCTATAAAGGCCACGTGGAAGCGGAAAACCGGTTAGGACGGACGCGGATCAATGCGGGAGAGATGTTATCGCTGGCCCAGGATACGGAGGGAGAAGTGTCACCCATGGGTCCGCCCGATCAATGGGAAAGCTGGAACAAGGAAAGAAATGACCGGCTCTTCGCACGAGAGGACCCAGGTGCCCGCTACCTCCCACCCGAGCTCAGGGCCTATGCCTACGACTTTACCGCGGGCGGCCGCTGGGTGCAGGTCCCGGGTTACGGTTATTGCTGGACGCCGCTAGCCGGCATTAACGCAGACTGGGCCCCTTACCGGCGGGGACGCTGGGCCTGGATCGGCGGAGATTATGTCTGGATATCGGCAGATCCCTGGGGTTGGGTCCCCTATCATTACGGCCGTTGGGCCTTTTTTGCCGCCATAGGCTGGTGCTGGGTGCCGCCGCTTGCCGGTGACGTCTACTGGGGACCGGGATTCGTCGGCTGGGTCAAGACAAACGACTATGTGGCATGGGTACCACTGGCTCCCGGCGAAATCTATTATGGCCGCGGTTATTTCGGCCGGAACAGCGTAAACGTCACCACGATAAATATCAATCAGGTAAGGATCACACAGGTCTTCAAAAATGTCACCGTGCCCAACGCGGCAATCGTCGTGCGCCGTGATTCCTTCGCCACCGGTTCTCCCCAGGCAATTAAACCGGAGCGCGGCATTAGACAAAGGCTCTTTACCAGAGAAAATATCAGTGTCGGGGTACCCGACATCAGACCGGCCAGGGAAGGGCATTTTATGTCCCCGAGGAATATCCCGCCAACCAAACGCCCGCCCCAACCGGTAAGGAACGTGGAGATAAGGCGTTTGAAGGAATTGCGCCCCCTCGTCCGGGAGCCCGATAAATCAGTCCTGAACCGCAGCGAACATCCCGGGCAACTGCCCTTGCGGCGGGCTACCACGCCGCGGCCACCCGGCGGACGAGGACCGGCGCTACGGCCAACCATGCCCGTTCCGGGCAAGCCCATGAGCCCGGCACCGCAGGAGGAGAAACGGTCGACAAAACCCCAGGAAGGACGGCTCGTTCCGCCACAAGGCCCGCCGGCCAGGGAAGAAAGGGGGGAAATGAACGCACCGGGGAGAAGGCCCAACGCCCCCACTCTCCTGCCAATACGACCGCCTGCAGGGGAAGAACACCGAGAGATGAAAGCACCGGAAAGAAGGGAAGTTGCCCCGTCAAGCCCCCCGCCGCGGGAAGCAGTGCCGACCGGCCGCCCCCCGGAACGCCGGCCGGAAACACCTGTGCTTCCTGCACCGCAAGGGGAGCGTCGAGGGGTTGAACCCCGCGAGCAAAGATCCGTTACGCCCGCAGGTCCCACGGTAAGACCGCCTACCGGGTCAGAACACCGGGAAATGAGAGCACCGGAAAGAAGGGAAGTTGCCCCGCCAAGCCTTCCACCCCGGGAAGCACCGCGGTCTAAGCAGCCGGAACGCGGACCCGTCACGCCCGAAGCCACAGCGCCAAAGAAAGAAAGGCCTCAGGATAAAAAACCGGTTGGCGCAGAAAAGTCTTCACCGGGAAATAAGAAAGAAAACAACCCTGATAAGGACACACCGCATGACAAAGGCAATGGCGAACCCGAAGAGGAACAAAGACGGCGCTGATTTAGTAAGTTAGAAATGTTTTACTCACACCGAGCCGTTTCGTAAATGAATAGCAAGCGGGGGGTCGCTTGCCCGGCGCGGGAAGCAACTTTGTCAACGCGCGTCTCCTTTAGCGGGATTAGGGGAGGACTGGTTTATTCCCACCGTCGTGGCCGGATGCTGGTTTTGCCCGCTCTTCATGATGCAGCTTCCGGTGGGTATGTCCTTTTTCGGTAAACATGCCGGCGGTGACAACAAAACCCATGGCACGATGTGCGGATATGTCGACCGGTTTGACCGCGCTCCGCGGCATGATCACCGTGTGGCCGCCGATATTGTAGCTCGTGGGGATATAGACGACGATCTCCCCTTCACCGCCGATACCCGGCGGCAGGCCTTCGAAGTCATTGCGGGTGACAAAGCCGATCATGCGCATCGGTACTTCGCCGCACCGCAGTTCCACCGTCACCACCTGGCTCAGCCCCCTCTCCTTGCCAGCAGAGAAGAAACCGACAAAGTCTTTCGCCGGGCCATAGAGAGTCTTGATCAGCGGGATGCGGTTCAACGCCTCCTCTCCCCAGTCGAGCAGGCGCTGCACAAGAAAGGCGTTAAGCGCGAAACCGAAGAGCAAAACGCCTATTGCACCGGCCAGCAATCCCATGCCGGGTATGTACCAGCCTGGCGGCAGCAGCAACTTTAAGATGTTTCCGAGAATGGTTTCCGCCGACCACACGGACCAGTACAGTATATAGATCGTCAGCAGGGCCGGCAGCACTGCCACCAGCCCCTGCACCATAATCTTGCCGAGTTTCTTCGAAGTCATTCCCGTCTCCCGTCACGAAGCGAAACCTGTCACTTACACATCTTTTGTACTGTGCCACCTTAAAAGGCAATTTTCAATAAAAAACTGCCCCTATGCGGGAAGGAACGAAAAGTTGCCGGCAAAATATATTATTGATGGAGACAAGGATTGATCTTCTACCGATGACATCTCAAACATATCTCGTTGTTTTGCCGGCCATGACACCTCAGGCAGGATGCTGGATTGATCCTGCCCTCAATCCTGTGTCGGCTCAGATAGTCGCCGCGGTGCGGTAATGTCATTTCCGGGGCATCTTTGTACTTGTCGCTGGGCTTGATTTCTTCCTTGTAGGCATGGCAATCGGCACAGAATCCTTCCTGATGGCAGGCCGCGCAGGCCTGTTTTTGCTGTCCTGCATAGAATCTGTGTTTATGATAAAAATCGTCCGCCCGGTGATTCAAAGCCTGCCATTGATCACTATGACAGTCCGCGCAGTTGACGAGCCCCTTCACTTCCACCGGATGTTTTCTGGCGATGCTGGCGCTATTTGCGCAGGCATACAGGATACCGCTTACCACCAACAGCGCAAGGGTTAAGTTTATTAGTCTATTGCCCACGCTTGTTCCTCCCGAACTCCTTGTCAAAATAATAGGTGAGTTTGACCAGGCCGCTAAGTTGCCTGTCCAGTTCCGTGGTCCGGCCATAATCGATATCCGCCGCCACCTTCAATTGTTCAGTAAGTTCATAACTAATGGCCGCAGCCAGGGAATAGACGTTCTTTCTGTCGTCGATGGCACTGTCATAGTTGACATCAAAGAGGTCGACTGTAAGGTCCGCCTTGCCGATTTTTTTTGAGGCAAAAAACCGATATTCATCAAATTGCAGTTTGCTGTTGTCCCCAGCCATGCGATGAACGGAAAAACCCGCCATGAATGATTCCGGCAGGTAAAAGTTAATTCTCCCTCCATAGTAGCGCGCCGCCCCGGCGATGTCGTAGTCATAATTCTTGTAATCCACGGAAACGCTGAGGAAATCAAAGGGCATGTATTCCACGTTCCCCCCCAGGGTGAAGACCTTTTCCCCCGGGTCAAGCAGGCCGGGCGCAAGACTTAAAGCGGCGGTGGTGACATTATGAAAATAGTCCTGGTAGTTTATTTTCGACAGATCGGCATTAACTTTCAGGCTGGCCAGCGGGACGAAGGAAACATTATAGGTATGTTCCATCCAACCCGAAGTGATCGAATTATATGAAGATCTCCCCACGATGTCGAGCTTCGCAAAGGGACGCGCCCACAAGTCGATGCCCATCTCTTCCCGGAGACGATCGCTGTCCTTGTCGGTCCTGAGAACGCTGACGCCAATCGTGTAGTAACGCGGCTGGCTGTGGGCAATCCTTCCTCCATAGATAAGATTGCCGCCGGCAAAATTCGGTTCCGTAACCACCGGCGAACCGACGTAGGCGGCGGCCGTAAAGCCCCCCTTCAGGTCGTTGCGCAGATAAAGGCCGTCGATTCTTTCGGCGGCGACGCCTTCCGCGACAAACTGGCGACCGGCAATAACCGCAAGATTGCTTTTTTTGCCCCGGTAGCTGACGGTGCCATACTGCAATGTAGCTTCGTCGCGCTTTTCGTCTCTTTTATCACCCAGGTCCAAACGTCCCCAGCCCCCAATATTACCGGAAAGGAAACCTTGGGACTGCTCACTTTCCAAACCGAAGTTTAAGTATTCATAAAGCGGATAAAGGTTCCTATCGTCCACAGTTTTTTGCATGCGGAAAATTGTGCGCGAATCGCCGCTCAGCGTCGCGGCGTGAATCGTCAAGGGAGCGGGGGTGAAGAGACAAACTGCGAGCAAGATTATCCCGGCCATCCCCAGAACCGGACAAGACACCTTTTCCGAGTCCCCGCGAAAATCACTTTTCAAGGCAATGCCTCCTTAACTTTGTTCCTGCCTCCGCAGGGGTTCATTCCGGCGGGAATCCAGGATTCATAAATTGCGCCTGGGGCAATTAAGAATCCGAAGAAGTTACTATTTTGACCGCGCGCTATACCAGCCTGTTCTTAAAGTTACTTTGCCGGAGGAGGTACGTCAATGACGGTTCTTTGTATGCAAAATGACAGGTAAATACTATCGAAAAGCGGGATAGTTCTCATCCCTTGACCACCCCGATGGGCCGGGTTCTGGCTACGATCCGTGAGATCCCCGTTTGCCGGGCAACATGGACAACTGTCGTGACGTCTTTATAGGCCTCAGACACCTCCTCCGCCAATCCGGCAAGGCTACTGGTCCTGACGATGATGCCTTGCATCTCCAGCTTTTTCAGCACGTCGCGACCCCGGAACATACGTTTGGCGGCCGCGCGGCTCTTGACCCTCCCGGCCCCATGGCAGGTCGATCCGAAAGTCTCTCCCATTGCCTGCTCCGTACCCACAAGTACATAGGACACGCGCCCCATATCTCCCGGGATTAAAACGGGTTGGCCGACTCTTGCATATTTCGCCGGGATATCGGGATGCCCGGGCGGGAAGGCCCGGGTGGCCCCCTTGCGGTGTACGCAGAGTTTTACCTTCCGGCCCTCGACCTCGTGCTCTTCGATCTTGGCTATATTGTGGGCCACATCATAAACCAACTCCAGACCGGCATCGGCTTCACATTTTCCCAGCACGGCGCAGAAGGTCTCGCGCACCCAGTGTGCGATGCACTGGCGGTTGGCCCAGGCATAATTGGCCGCACACCTCATCGCGGCGAGATATTCCTGACCTTCGACCGATTCTATCGGGCTGCAAGCAAGCTGGAGATCGGGTACCGCGATCCCGTACCTCTTCATCGCTCCGAGCATCTTTTTAATGTAATCATCCCCCGTCTGGTGCCCGAGCCCTCGGGAACCACAATGGATAAGCACCATCACCTGATCCAGCCGATTGATGCCGACGGTGTTTGCGATTTCCGGCTCCAGGATTTGATCGACCACTGCCACCTCCAGGAAATGATTCCCCGAGCCAAGAGTGCCCAATTGTGGCACCCCTCTCTCCTTGGCCCGGGCGCTCACCTTGTCGGGGTCCGCCCCGGCCATCTCCCCACCCTCTTCGGTTGTCTCCAGGTCTGCCGCACGGCCCAACCCCCGTTCTACCGCCCAGCGTGAACCCCGGGTCAACACGGTGTCGATCTCGCGGGGCGCCAGCTTTATCCTGCCCTTGGAGCCCACACCGGAAGGGATGTTTGCATGAAGGACGTCTACAAGTTGCCTTATCCGGGGATAGACTTCTTCATAGGTAAGGTTGGTGCGCAGCAGGCGCACCCCGCAGTTGATGTCGAAACCGACCCCTCCGGGGGAGACAACGCCATCGGTGAGGCGCATCGCCGCCACCCCGCCGATGGGAAAGCCATAACCCCAATGAATATCAGGCATGGCCAGGGAATTACCCACAATACCCGGCAAAAAGGCAACATTGGCCACCTGCTCAGGGGCCTGTTCCTGAAGGATGTTCTCCAGCATGTCCCGGCTGGCATAGATCAACCCGGGCACGCGCATGCCTGTTTTGTAACCCTTGGGTATGAGCCAGCGGTAATCGTCTATCTTTTCCAACGGCCCGCTCCATCTGACCATCCTCTAGCCCTCCTAACCCCGGAAAACGGGATAAGTTCGTTCACGCATCTGCTTTCCCTTGGAAAGCAAATGCTAACTCACTATACGTCGAAGATAACCTGCACCTCGTTTTTTAAACGATCCACTTTGAGCATATGATAAGTTGCCGACTTGATGCCTATTTTCAGCTTGTGCCGGGCCGGGTCGTATCTCTCTCCGTAACAGGTCGCCTTGAGTCTCTGCCCGTCGAATGCTTCAATCGCGCACCTTTTGAATAAAAGGTGATCCACATCAAAGACATAAAGCAGTTCGTTTAGCCAACCGAAAAGGAGACCTTCCACATCTGCCTCCTGTACCTCCAGGGCCCGCGCTTCTCTTTCCCTGACGCTTCTTAAATCGGTGATGATGCCGAACATGCCGACGGCGGCATTGGCAAAGGCCTCCGCAAGATCCCGGCCCGAGGCGATAAGACCCGTATCAGCCGTATGTTCAATGAGGCGAAATCTTCTCATGGCTTAATATCTTCCTCAAACCAGGCATTGTCAAGACTGCGTCGGCAAAAATAGGAGACGAACATGGGGAAAAAACTGAGGAACTCCACCCTTGAATGTGGTACAATGATTAGCGGTAAGTCACCCTCTTCTTGGAAAAACTGTGGCAATGCCCATCACGTGAAGGAGGACGAATATGAAGGTTGTCGGCTTCAACGGAAGCCCAAGGAAAGACGGCAATACCACTGCGTTGCTAGGCTATCTATTAAGGGAGATTGAGAAGGAGGGAATTGAAACGGAACTCGTTCAGCTTTCGGCAAAGGCGATTCACGGGTGCATTGCTTGCTACAAGTGTCTCAAGAATCGGGACAAGCGATGCGCCGTCAAGAACGATGCGGCAAACGAGTATATCGAAAAGATTATTACGGCCCAGGGCATCGTTTTGGGATCTCCTTCTTATTATCAGGATGTAACGGCGGAGATGAAGGCCTTGATCGACCGGGCGGGCTTCGTGGGATTGGTAAATGGGAATATGTACAAAAACAAAGTTGGAGCTGCCCTGTCCTGTTATCGTCGCAGCGGCGGCATGCACGTAATCGAAACCATGAACCATTTCTTCTTTAGCAACGAACTCATCATCGCCGGACGGGCAATGAGCGTCGCCAGAGAAAAGGGAGATGTGGAAAAAGATGAGGAAGGCATACAGAGCGCGAAGGCCCTGGGGCAAAAGATGGCCTGGATGATGAAGAAGCTCTGTGTACTTTAACCCCCTCGATTCATCCGCTCCAGGACAAAATCACGTATTTCCTGCCAGATGGGGACCGGATCGATCAAAGGAGAGGCAAGGAGTTGCGGATTCCCCTGGAGCGCTTTTGCAGCAACGGTACCGGCCAGTTTAAAGCGCTGCTCCCGTGAAGACAAACAGGACTGGTTCATCATCTCTTCTGGGAAATTGATCTTTATCCGGAAATCACCGATAAGTATCTCCTCTGAGGCCTCTTTCTCCCCAAGTGACGGAGCCTCAGAGTCATCTTCTCCTTTTGCAGCAAAAACATTTTCTTCTTTCATCATGTCTAAGGGTTCCCCTGCTTCCATACTATTCTCCTCTCTGTATCTGCCGGCTGCCGGTTCATCCCCTTTTACAGCGACGGACGCTTCTTTCGTCGTGGTGACGGGCTCCCTTGCTTCCGCCGGCTCCCCTCAGTGCCAGTTGCTTGCCGGGAAAAGAAAAGATTTTTTCAAGAGGAGATAATCTGAGATAAGCCACATCTTTCGACAAGATACTCCAGAACAGCAGGATAGAGGAGAAAGCCGCTTACTATTCCCAAAGCGGACGACCAGGCCCGGAAGTGTTCTTCTTTGGTCCAGTCCCAAAGTGCTTGCACGGCAATCATGATTAACGGTACGGCCCAGGCAGCATGCAGGTGTAGACGGTCAAAAACCAGGCAGGCCACTAATATCGCAATAAAACCTTCAATGGCGGCGTCCACCATCTGATCCATGCGGCAGGCGACCTTTGCCAGGATACCCGTCAATATAGCGCTAGGTACGAACCAGACGATCTTCGCAAGCAGCAATGGGAACCCAACGACCAATTCGGCATAGGCAATTATAATTCTCATTGACTCATCCATTTTTCGTTAACCTCCTTTTACCAAGGTTTGACTTGTTTTCAGGATAAAGATAGGATAGACTACGGTCAAGGGAAATTATATATAAGTATGTGAACTCTCTCACATTTTGTATGTGATCTACGCCACAGAAAAGAAAGGAGTATAAAAGTGATTACGCCAACTGCCGTCTTAAAGAAGATTCCCCTTTTTGCTTCGCTTCGGGATGGAGACCTCGATAATCTGGTACTCCTTCTCCGGCGGAAGGGCCTCACGAAAGGGGAGGTCCTCTTCCGCCAGGGTGACGAGGGGACGGCGATGTATATCATCCGGCAGGGGCGGGTAACAATCTCCCTTTCCCGGCGGACTGATAAGGTAACCCTGGCGCTGCTCGGCGAAGGAGAGTTTTTGGGAGAAATGGCCCTTTTAGATGGCTTGCCCCGGTCCGCCGATGCGACGGCGATGGATGATGCCCAACTCTACGTGCTGAACCGGAAGGATTTCCTCGCCTTCCTCGTCAACAATGAAGACGCCGTCCGGGCGATTCTTTTTTCCCTGTCCCTGCGGCTGCGCAAGACCGACAAGTTGCTGGCGGAAATGTGCTTTTTGAATTTATCTGCCCGGCTGGCTGGCAAACTCCTGGAAATGGCGGAACAGCAAGGGCCCGTCTCGGAAGAAACCCAGGAATGCCAGCTGAAAATATCCCAAAAGGAACTGGGAGACATCCTGGGCGTGTCCCGGGAAAGCATCAACAAGGAATTAAAGCACCTCCGCGATAAAGACATAATAGCCACGTCCCGCAGCAGAATCCGCATCCACGACCTGGCCGCCCTGAAAAAGCGGGCGCCCTAAAAACAGGTTATGGGTAATAGGTCATAGATACAAAAACCCCATTACCCATAACCGATTACCCCTCGCCCGGAATGGGCCATGAGCAAAGACGAGAGAAATAAGTGGGAGGCGCGCTATTCCCATGACGAGCAGGAGTTCCGCCAGCCTTCGCCGCTGTTGGTCAAGTGGATCGGCGAGGCGCCGCCGGGAAAGGCCCTGGATTTGGCGGCGGGGATGGGACGGAATGCCTTTTTCCTGGCGGAAAGAGGCTATGAGGTGACGGCCGTCGATCTGTCACCGACGGCAATCAGAAGAGCAAGAAAGCAGGCCCGCAAAAAGAGCTTGCCTATCGAATGGATCGAGGCCGACCTGGACAGCTATACTTTGCCGGGACGCTACGATCTCATCGTCATCAGCTTCTTTTACATAAACAAGAAGCTGGCCCCCGCCATCATGGAAGCCCTTAATGCCGGGGGCGTCCTCATTTATGAAAACCACATGCTCCCGCCCCAACACCCGGAGGAAGCCGCAGAACACTCTTTCCATTTCCAGCCGGGCGAGCTGCGGGCGCTTTTCCCGGGGCTCAAGTTGCTCCACTACGAGGAACGCCAGGCCGGTGAGAAGGGCGGCCACCCATCCTGGGTTGCCGCCCTCGTCGCCCGCAAGGAAGGACAGATTATATGAGGAATGCGTCGATGGCCCGGGCGGCTTTCTTCCCCGCCCCCATGGCACTGATCACGGTGGCGGCACCGGTGACCACATCGCCGCCGGCATAGACCCCGTTTCTAGTCGTTTTCCCCTTCTCATCGGCGATCACCGTACCGTGCCTGGTAATTTCCAGGCCCTTGGTCGTGCGCGGAACCAGCGGATTGGGCGACGTGCCGACGGCGATAATCACGAGATCGGCCTCGATCAAATGCGCTGAGCCGGCCACGGGTTTGGGTCGGCAACGGCCCGAATCATCTGGCTCGCATAGCACCATATTGACACACTCCACCTGGGTGACCCAGTTTTTTCCATCGTCCATGAGCCGGACCGGGTTGGTGAGGAGCCGGAATTTTATCCCCTCCTCCTTGGCATGCCCAACCTCTTCAGCCCGCGCGGGCATCTCTTCCGCACCGCGCCGATAGACGATAGTCACCTCGTCCGCACCGAGCCGAAGCGCGCAACGGGCCGAGTCCATCGCCACGTTGCCGCCGCCCACCACGGCCACCCGCTTCCCTTTCGTGATCGGCGTGTCATAGTCGGGAAATTGGTAGGCCTTCATGAGATTCACCCGGGTCAGGAACTCGTTAGCCGAATAGACACCGTTTAAGTTTTCGCCGTCGATGCCGAGAAAGGTAGGCAAACCGGCGCCCGTTCCCAGAAAAAGGGCGTCAAATTCTACCAGCAGTTCATCCACCGTGGCGATCTTGCCGATAAGGGCATCCAGCACGATTGTAACACCGAGCTTCTTCACAAATTCCACTTCCGCAAGCACGATCTCTTTTGGCAGCCGGAATTCCGGGATGCCGTAAGTAAGAACGCCGCCCGTTTCATGGAGCGCCTCGAAAATCGTTACCCCGTGGCCCAGCTTCGCCAAGTCCGCGGCCGCCGTGAGGGAGGCCGGCCCTGATCCGACGACGGCCACCTTCTTGCCAGTGGGCGGCGGTAGTGCAGGGATTTCCACGCCTTTTCGCCGCTCATAGTCCGCCAGAAAACGCTCCACCCTCCCCACCGCCACCGATTCACCCTGCTTGCTCAGTATGCAGGACTGCTCGCACTGCGTCTCCTGGGGGCAGACGCGACCGCAGACGGCGGGCAGTGCGTTATCGGCCTTGATTTCTCTGATGGCACTGTCAAAATCACCCTGAGCTACATAGTTTAGAAAAGCCGGTATCTTGACTTCCACCGGGCAACCCTGCCGACAGGTCGGCTTCTTGCACTTAATGCACCGCTTCGCCTCCGCTATCGCCTGCTCAGGCGTATAACCAAGCGCTACTTCATTGAAATTGGCCTTTCGCACAGCGGCTGGTTGTTCCGGCATCTTTTCGCGTGGCTTTAACATTGGCATCTCTCCCTTCCGCACCGGTACTTTTCGAGCGCGATCTTCTCCTCGGACTGATACATAGCCAGGCGGCTTATGAGGAGGGTGAAATCGACAAGGTGAGCATCAAACTCCGGCCCGTCCACACAGGCAAATTTGGTCTCGTTGCCCACCAGGACACGGCAGGCACCGCACATGCCCGTGCCGTCCACCATGATGGAATTCAAACTGGCAACGGTCGGCACCTGGTAAGGACGGGTTAACCCGGCCACGGAGCGCATCATCACGGGCGGCCCGATCGCGACCACCCGGTCCACTTTCGTTTCGCCGTCAAGAAGCTGCTTGACCATATCGGTAACAAAACCGTGATGACCCTTTGTCCCGTCATCGGTGGCGACGTAAAGTTCATCACTTACCGCCTCCATCTCTTTCTCCCAGAACAAGAGGTTGGCGCTGCGGACGCCGATGACGGAAATGACCTTGCTCCCCGCCGCCTTGAAGGCTTTGGCTTGAGGATAAAGGGGGGCAATACCCACGCCGCCACCCACAAAGAGCACCGTTTCGTCATTGGCGATATGGGCCGGATTTCCCAGGGGGCCGATGAAATTCTGGAGTTCTTCGCCTTTCTTCAACATGGACAAAATCGTCGTGGTCTTGCCCACAACCATGAAGATCAGGGTAATGGTCCCCTCCTCCCGGGAAAAATCCGCGATGGTCAGGGGAATCCGTTCCCCCTTTTCGTCGACACGGAGGATAATAAATTGCCCCGGCTGCGCCTTTTTGGCGATAAGCGGGGCGCTGATTTCCATGAGATGGATGGCGGGAACCAGCTCCAGATTCTTGAGAATCTTAAAAGACATACAAATCCTTTACTTAAGCCATACAAATAAGGACGGCGTCTTCTTATCATCGCCGTCCTTATTTGTACAACAGCCTAATTTATGACAATGTAAAGTATACCGTTGCCCCTTTGCCTACGCGGCCTTCGGCCCAGACCTTGCCGCCCTGGCGGCGAATGGCCTGTTCGACGATGGCCAGACCGATGCCGGTACCTTCGAATTCCTGATCGGAGTGGAGGCGCTGGAAGGGTTGGAACATCTTGCCCGCATAGGTTGGATCGAAGCCGGCGCCGTTGTCCTCCACAAAATAAACGGTCCTCCCCTCCCGTTCCAGCGTCCCCATGACAATGCGGGCCGATGCCGTTTTTGAGGTAAACTTCCAGGCATTGCCCAGCAGGTTCGCCAGGGCGATCTCGGTTAACTGCGGGTCGGCCAGGACAACGAGCCCCTCTTTTATTTCCATTGTCACGCGCCGGCCGGAGGAGGAATCACGCAGGTCTGTAAGAATATGTCCGACCATTTCACTAAGATCGAAGCTCGTCCGCTTTATCTCCTGCCGGGAAACCCGGGACAAATAGAGCAGATCCTCGATGAGCCGGTTCATCTTGGTGGCTGCGACACTAATCCGGCTGAAATAATCCTTTTCCTTCTCTTCCAGTTTATCGACGCATTTATCGGCGATGATCTTGGCGAAGACGCCCATGGAGCGCAGGGGACCGCGCAGATCGTGAGAAACGGAGTAGATGAAAGAGGCCAGGTCCCGGTTGGCGGCTTCCAGCTCCACGTTCTTCGCGGCAATGTCTTTATTTAAGTTAAAGATATTTTCCTCTGTCCGCTTGCGCGCCGTGACGTCGGAGAAGGTAAGAACGGCCACGAGCGGCTTGCCCGTTTCATCTTTCGCCAATGTACCGCTGTAGCTGAAGACCCTTTGCCAGTCCTTGTCCCGGCGGCGCAGGCGGACCTCCCAGTCGCGCAGGGTTTCGCCCTTCAGGACGCGGGCCAGTGGCCGCTGTTTCGCCGGCAGGTGGCCCTCGTCCGTCGAGAGTTCGAATATCTTGGTAAAATCCGGCGCCCGGCGCCGGCATTCTTCCAGATCGGTAAAATCGAGCATGGCCACGGCGGCGGGATTCCAGTGGAAAATACGCCCTTCCAGATCGGCGACGATCAGGCCCTCATTGATGTTCCTGATAATCGTCTTGAGTTGCTGCTCGTTGTCGCGCAGGGCCTCTTCCGCGCGGAATTTTACCAACGCGACGGCTAGATAGCCCGCCAGTCTCTCCCAAAAGGCAATCGTTTTCGGGGAGAAACGCCCCTTTTGCCGGTCGTTCAACTGGAGGAGTCCCAGGCGTTCCGCCCCGCTCACCAGGGGAATCAGGGCCACCGATTCGTACCCCTCCCCTTGGCAGCGGTTGCGTGTCCTTATCTGCCGGTCTGCTTTCGCCGTCAGAGCAAGGAGTTCCGTGCTGCTGTTGGTCCAGAAGCTCCCCCGGTTCGTGAAGAAGGGTTGGGCCGGATCGAAGTGCCCGGAAATCACGTTGCCGCACATGCAGTCCAGGACCGGATCGCCGGTGGCGTCGACTACGGCGTTCCCGGCGGCGTCAGGGATGCACAAGCTGTTCTCCGTCCGGATGAATGCCTCCGGGAAACCTGCCGTTTCGTAATAGGGAAAGTCGTGTTCCCGGCGCAGACGGACGCCCACGGCCTCGCAATGGGAACGTTCCTTGATAAAACCCGTTGCCTTCCCGAGTAAATCGTCCATCCCCTGGCTTTCGTTCACCAGGCGCAGGAAGGACACCGTCGTCTCCCGCTCCTCCTCAGCCTGTTTAAGATCATGGATATCGGTCGAAGTGCCGATCCAACCTGTTAGCACCCCTGCGTTAGCACGGATGGCGGTGGCACGGGTCAGGAACCAGCGGTATATGCCGTCACGGCGGCGTATCCGGTACTCGCATTCAAAGTCTGTCCCATGCAGTGCCTCTCGCCAGGCGGCCGTCAAGCCCGGCAGGTCGTCGGGATGGACAAGCTGCCGCCGTTCCTCCTCCGTTCCCAAAGCCCCATCCGTGTATTCCAGCCAACGCCGGTTAAGGTAGACCGTGTGTCCGTCGGCATTGATTACCCAGACCAGTTGCGACATCGACTCCGCAAGATCGCGGAAGCGCTCCTGGCTCTCCCGCAGTTTCTCCTCTGCCTGCTTGCGTTTGGTGATTTCATAAGCATAAACGCGAACCACTTTAAACTGCGGGGTAAGGTGAACGGCGGTATTGAAGACCCTGTCTCCAATGCCTACTTCGTGGTAGAAGGTGTCTTCCCTTTCCCCGTCCCAGGCCCGTAAAATGTCTTCTATATCCCCAGGCAGAAAAACCTCTGCGTTTTCCCTATTCATTCCCAGGCTTTCCAGGACCCGGCCGGCGGCCGGATTGACGTAGGTAATTTTACCGGAGGCATCAAGCTCCAGGACGGGATTGGGATTCAGTTGCGGGAAGGAGGCCAGGTGCCGGGACCGTGCTTCTGCTTCTTTGAGTTCGCTGACGTCGGTATAGGTAATTACCACACCCCCGATATGGTTGTCCGTGGTGCGGTAGGGCAAGGTGGCGCGGACATAGCAGGCGCCCTCGATCTTCATTTCCTTCCGAATGGGTACGAGCTTTTCGAGGACCGCCCTGGCGTCTTCGATGAGCTCGGGGCCGAGATTCTCCTGGGACATATCGAAGATCGGCCGGCCCACGTCGGAGGGGATTAGCTTGATGAGCAGCGACATCGCCGGGGTGAAACGCTTTAACCGGAACTGATGGTCCAGAAAGATGGTGGGGATGTTGGTGCTGGCCAGGAAGTTGTTCAGGTCGTTGTTCGTCGTGTCCTGCTCTTCGATCTTGCTCTGGAGCTGGGCATTCACGGTGACCAGCTCTTCGTTCAGGGACTGGAGTTCTTCCCGCGAAGTCTCCAACTCTTCGTTGGCGGCCTGGAGCTCCTCATTCGAAGACTGCAATTCCTCGTTCAAGCTCTTGAGTTGCTCGATGTGGCTCTGGAGGTCCTGGCGCGTGGCGAAAAGCTCGCTCTCTAATTGGCGCACCGCGGTTTCCTCGGCAGCCGCAGCCTCCAAAGGCAAGTCGCCCGGAGATTCGGAAGGAACGCCTTTTTCCATGAAAGTAATCAGGATGAGGTTCTCCGGCAACGTGGATAGGCGCAGGGTAGCCTGCCTTTTTTCCTCATCGGGGCCGGTAATTCTCGCCCGGATCGAAACGGCCTTTGCTTCATGCACCGTCCTGTACAGCCCACCACGGATCCGACTGCGCAGGTTTTCGGGGAGAAGTTCCAGGAGGTTCTGGGTGGGGATGCCCCGGGGCTGGCGCAGGTACCTGTTGGTAGGCCCGTTATGGTAAAGGATATTATAATTCTGATCGATCGCCACCGCCGCCGGGGCGAATTCCTCAAGGAGCGCCTCCTGGACGTACCCGGTCACCGGGTTGTCGCGGTCCGCTGTGACAGGGCGCCTGGCAGGAAGTACCGCGGCGCGCTCGGCTGCGTAAGGAACAGACAGGGGCAGCCGTGCCGGCGATGGGGCGGCGATCTTTCGATAAATGCGGCATTTCTTATGCCCGATGGTTTTGAAGTAGCCATGCTTGCCGCCCACAGATTCCGCGTTGCCGAGGAAGAGGTAGCCTCCGTCTTTTAAGGCGTAATGAAAGAGGGAAAGGCATTTTTCCTGAGCGTGGGGCTCCAGGTAAATCAGCAGGTTGCGGCAAATAACCGTGTCCAGACGCGAGAAAGGCGGATCAGTCAGGAGGTCCTGTTTGGCAAAGACCACGCAATCCCTAATCTCCTTATTAATGCTGACGGAAAGGCCGTCCTCGGAGCACATAAAATAATTGCGCAGGTAATCCGATGGGACATCGGCAGTTATCGTTTCCGGATATTTTCCATCCCGCGCCCTTTCCAGGGCCTGGTCGTTGACGTCCGTGGCAAAGACCTGTATTTCCCTTCTTTTGTCCAGGAGGGCCAGTTCGTGGTGGAGCATCATGGCCATGGAATAGGCCTCTTCCCCCGTGGCGCAGGCCGGGGTCCAGATGCGCAGGGGCCCGGTGTCGTTTTCCGCAGCCAGCTTGCTTACCACCTCGATCCGGAGCGCCCGCCAGGCTACCCGGTCCCGGAAGAAAGCGGTGACGCCGATCATGAGGTCAGCGGCCAGTTGGGCAGCTTCGGCATCGTTGTCGGTAATCATCTGCGCATATTCACGGAGGGAAGGTACGCCGTGTAGGTACATCCGCCTTCTGATTCTCCGCGCGACCACGCTCTTTTTATAGTGGTTAAAGCGGGATCCGGTCTTCTCCCGGATCAGCCGGTAGAAGGTCTCGAATTGGGCCGGGGTAATTAGGTCTTCGGGGCTTTTTGCGGACGCTTCGCTCTCCTGAAGCTTCAAGATCTCCCAGGCGATATCCTCTGGCGGAAGCACGACATCCGCCTGCCCTGTGCTGATGACGGCCAGCGGCATCCCCGCAAACTCGGCAGTGGCCGGGTCCTGGACGAAGACGCCCCCCCCGGCGCTCCTGATCGCCCGGACGCCCCGCGCCCCATCCGTGCCGTCGCCCGACAGGACAACGGCAACAGCTTTTTCCCCGGCGTCTGCGGCAAGCGAGGTAAAGAATTCATCGATGGGGAGACGAAAGCGGCCCTCCGGTAGCGGATGCAGGTGCAGCACCCCCCGTTCAACCCTCACCTCCTGGCTGCGGGGGCACAGATAAATCCGTCCGGGAAGCAGGGTGGTGCCTTCCGTTATCTCGATAATCTCAAGATCCGATCGGGAACCCCGAATCAGCTCGGGCAAAAGGTTCTGGTGCTGGGCGGAAAGGTGCTGGATGAAGATGACGGCAAAGCCGAATCCCCTGGTCAGAGGGGTCAGGAAGGATTCAAAGGCCTGCAAACCGCCGGCTGAAGCTCCTACCGCGACGATCAGGGGAAATTTGTCCGCACTCGTTTCTTGCACCGTCAATTCCTTGCTTTGTTGCTATTTTCGCCTCACGTCCCTGTTGCCCTTACTTTTCGGAAGGGAATTTTAAGGTAAGGCGCTTCAAGTGTCAAGATAAAGGGGTACAATTAGGGGATGAATTTGAATAAGGCCCGGCCCGGCACGCAAAGAATCAGCTTTTAACGAAGCGTTCCAAAAGATAATTAAGATTATTACCGAATTGGTCTATGTCAAAGGCCTTATGGAGAAAACAGTCTGCCCCGGCATCGTAGGCCTCCTGCTCGTCTGCTTCCAGTGAAGAAGAAGTGACGACAATTACAGGGATGTGTTTCAAGTGTTCGTCGGCGCGGATCTGGCGCAAGGTATCGATCCCGCTCATGCCCGGCATTTTCAAATCCAGCAGGATCAGGGAGGGCAAGCTGCCATTTGCGGCACGGAGCATATCCAGGGCGGCTTCGCCGCGCAAAGCCGCCGCCAGTGTCTCCTTGCGTCCCGCTTCCTCCAGGGCGATTCTCGTGATTTCTATATCATCAGGATTATCATCGACAATCAGGATCGTCTCGCGTATCGTCATTTCCTCACATTAAGCCAAGGCAAGAACCTTGCTATCCCCTTCCTTCTTGTATTTCCTATCTCCCACCCGTTGCGGATATTCCCCGTCCCTTTTCGGGTATCGTGTCTGGCATGATAACGGAACCAAAAATAAACGCAATACGGGTAAATGGTAAGTTCATTGACAGGCAAAAACTATCATACCTGCCAATCGTGGTGAATGCAAATCAAAAAGCCCTAAGGAAAAGCACCACCTCCGTCAAGAAAAAAACTGGACAGAAAAACGCCGTCGTAACGAAAGACGGGCCTGCTATTTCAGAAAGTGTTGCAAGAGAGAGTCGAGGTCGTGGCTGAATTGATCTATATCAAAGGCCTTGTAAAGAAAAGCATCGGCACCGTTTTCGTAGGCTTCTTTCTCGTCCTTTTCGAAGGAGGAAGCGGTCACCATAATCACCGGGATCTGCTTCAACCGCGTATCGGCGCGTATCCAGCGCAGGGTATCAAGACCGCCCATACCTGGTGTTTTCAGATCGAGCAGGATCAGGGCCGGCAGGTCATTCTCCATACGGAGACGGTCACAGGCAGCCTCGCCGCAAGGGGCGGTCTCCAGCGCCACTTCCCAACCTGCTTCCCCAAGGACTATCCTCGTAATCTCGATATCATCGGGATTGTCGTCGACGATCAGAATCTTTATTCCATCTCCCTTTGCCACCATTGTTTTTTTCCCGTGCCGACGAGCTATTCGCTGCATCCTATATCACACCCCGCCGGCATGGTCAACTTTCCACCCCAGATAAGCCTCTCTCTTGTTCTCCTGTTCCATTCCCAGCGTTTCCTTTTTCTCTTCGCCGCTCATTTTTTCCTCCTAAAATAAAGTTGGTTTATGCCATGATAAATCCACAACAGATTCCCGCCGAGAAAGATACCGCACACCATCACTCTAGCAGTTGTCAAAGAAAGACTGTTACCATGGAATCCCTCTCGGAACAGGTATGCCGGAACCGAACAGAGGGCTCCCGCATCGAAACCGTAAATCGCCAGGAGGATAATCAGCAGGACAACCTGTTCCATCAGGAAAACTGCATAGGAAAACGCGCTCCCCTTCCAAAGGGTAAGAACTGGGCACAGAACGGTAACCACCGGAATCAAATGCCCCATATTTAGCCGCATTTCCAGCCAGACCCGGGACCCTGCCAGTACGGCAAGAATGAGGCCCAGGGTAAAGCCGATCAGCGCGCTACTGTAGACCAGGTAGTAGACTTCACCTGCTTCTGCGCAGAGATTTTCTTTCCCCTCATTGGATTTATTCATAGCAACCATCAGGCATATGCCTATCTGGTACTGAAAGGCATGTTGGTTATTTCTTGGCCTTTACCTTGATAACCACCAGCGATCCATCGGGCGGTAGGACTTTGTCGTTTCCTTTGAAAATCACCTCGCTGCGCATTTCCACCGCTCCCATTGTATAATTTGCGTTGCTGGTGATGCCTACTGGACAACTGTCAAGACAGAGCAGACAACCCGTTTTGAATTGCAACGCATTTTTTTGATTTCCACCGAAGCGAATCAGGAAGGGTTTCTTATTGCTGTCGATGATAACCTCGTCCAGGCTGTATTCCTTCTTGGCCCCGTCCCAGGTGACCGTCACTTCCAGTAGATCACCCTGGACGAACGTCTTCGCCGCATTATCCTTCGTCATGTTGTTTCCCGCCGCAAATCCCAGCTTCATCAGACCGTTATAATAATCCTGATCGCTTGCATAACTCCGGAAAACGGACTTGTCGCCGTTTGAACCACCGGAATAAACCACGCCATGCCTGGTAGTTTGATAAAAATATTTGCCATTCACCTGTGCCAGGACAGAGACACTCTTCTCCTTCTCGTCTACAAGAATCGGTTTCTCTTTAGTCAGGGTGATCTTTGCGGATGCTAACGCGGTTGGCAGAATTCCGAAAGTAATCACGCTGCAGCACAAGATCAGGGTTGCAAACAAAATTAGGCCTTTATTCATTTGACTTTCCTCCTTCTCTGTATCGATTAACAACGTATTTCTTTCATCCTGCGGTGAAAATTATTCACGCGCAAGGGAAATCTAAGGATCAGGGATCCCCTTCTTCTTTTTGTAGTGCCCGTAAAATAAGGGAATCAGGCTGGCCAGGACCACCAGCCCCAGGCCGGCGACAAATGCAAGGGAGATCTTGCCCTTGAGCAGGTCGAGCAGGGAACTGGAAAAAACGATGAAGGCAATGCAAGCGGGCAACATACCAAAAAACGTCGCGACCAAATAAGGCAGGAATTTGATCCTGGTAAGACCGAAAGCATAGTTGAGCAAGTTGAAAGGGAAAAGCGGTATGAGGCGGGTAAAGGCAACCACCTTCCAACCCTGCTCTTCTGCTGCACGGTCGAGACGACGCCAGCGGGGACTCCGCAATTGATTCTCCACCCAATCCCTGGCGAAATAACGGGCCACAAGGAAGGCAATCCCCGCCCCTAGCGTCGCGCTGGCAATGGTATATACTACACCCCAGAAGGGACCGAAAAGGATGCCGGCGGCGATCGTAAGCGGTAATCCCGGAAGCAGCAGAGACGGGGCCACCGCATAAACGAGCATGTAGATAAGGGGCGCCAGCGTCCCATAACTCTGTATCCATTGTCGAAGGGTTTCCTGCTCCAGATACTGCGTAACTCCCGTAAACCTGACGGCGAGGACCACGACCGCGATGGCGCCCAATAACAGGATGCGCTTCGCCCTGTCTTTCTTCTTGCCCTTACTAGCCGCCGACGACGCTCGTTCGTACGTGACAGTTGCTGGGATTGTTTGTTTCAGATACTTCTTCAATTTCAGCCGGTTCAGATAGGTAAAGGGCGCCCGGGCAATCCTCACCGTGCCGGCCATCGTTGCCTGGGGTTCCCACAGAAGGTCAAGAATATGGCTCGTTGCCGTGCGCCCGTTCAAATGATTGGTGCAGCCGGCGCAATAGGTGATGATTCTTTTGCCCTTTGCCTCCGTCTTCCGTATCTTTCCCCAATTCGCAGCCAGATCTGCCGATAGACAGGTGACAAAGCCGCCTTCCCCGCAGCAGAGGGTGGATTCGCCCTGGTGGGGCATCTCCTGGATGTTGAGCCCCGTCTTCATCACCAGGCTGCGGATGGCAGCCTGAACGACCGGTGCAAACCGCAGGGGACAGGGATCATGAATTGTTACGGTGCCCTGCACTTTCTCTGTCCGGGGCAGAACAGAGGCATCCAGCAACTCATAAATGGTGCCGACGGTCAACCCTTCCCCATAGGCGAGGAAAATCCGGTAGCAGTTGGGACAGGCCAGGAGGATTTTTTTAACGCCCTGCTGCATAAGAAAATCCTTCATTTCCCGAAACATGACCTGGAAATGATCTTCCCGTCCCAAGTCATGGGAAATTTTCATGCAGCAGTCCAGAACAATGCCGAGGTTCGGCATGCCTTTTCTTAAGTGCTCATAGCTTTTTAGCGTTTTATCGGACCGCGTACCCGCGAGGGTACAACCGGGGAAAAATACGGTGTCACAATTTTCCGGAAGGGCATAATAACTAAAACGTGGCGAAGCACCCTGTTTTTCGTAGGACAGGTAGCCAGCATGTTCCGGATAGTCCAGAGGATCGCGCCGCATTTTTTCCCGGCGCATTTCCAAGAACATATCGCTGGGATTAAGTTTTTCAGGGCAGACGGCTGCACATAACTGACAAAGACTGCATGCGAAGGGAAGAGACTTCCAAAACCTTTCCTTCGGCTCATAGAACGCCGCCAACTCGCCGGGAGCCCCGTGCTTCTGGAGGAAATCGCAGTTCTGCTGACAGGTTCCACAGCGAATACATTTACTGTCTATCTCTTCAAGGACTGTTTTTAAAGGACGTTGTTGTGCTCTCCGCATCAACGGGCTATCCATGATCATTTAAGGTAATATCTCCGATTCAAAGAGGTATTGTACGGGTACCAGTACTTCAATGAATAAGTCAAATTCCTAATATTAATACCGCTAGGGTGTTCATTTAAAATATGCATGGAGAAAATCGGGATAATCGATGATAGGAAGAATGATTTCACGGCGCTTGCCTGCTTGACCCTTTATGGATTGCTTCCCGGACTATTATTCTATTGACATAAAAGACTTTTTTCCCTAGACTTCTTTAACAAACAAGGATGCGCTTATCAAAAAGGCAAAATTTATCGGTTTCTTGATCCCCTTATGAAGTTGAGAATTTTCCCCTATTGCATCATCGCGGCGCTGGCCTTCATTGTTTATCTGCCTACTTTCACAGGTGATTTCATCATTGACGATCAATCACTGGTGAAAAACAACCCCTATATCAGGGAACTTCATCCCCTAGCATCTTATCTTGCCCAGGAGGATGGGATTGTCGACCCCGCGGATCGGGAGTTTCACCATACAGGTTACTACCGTCCCTTAATCAATTTGACATATTGGTTTGACTACAAGATATGGAAGTTGAATCCGACCGGATTCCGCTTAACAAATCTGCTCTTGCACCTGCTTACGTGCCTGCTGCTCTATGAGTTGATCATGCTGCTGGTCGGACATCGGGCAGGAGCTTTCTGGGGCGCCCTCTTCTTTACCCTCCATCCGGTGCAAACGGAAGCGGTTGCCATGATTGTCTCCAGGAACAACCTCTTGGCGACGCTCTTTCTTCTTACTTCTCTTTACGCTTACATTGTCTGGTGGAAGGAGCGGTCGGCCCCGGCGTTCGGGATTTCTCTGCTGGCCTTTACAGGGGCCCTGTTTTCCAAAGAATTAGGACTTTGCGCACTGCCTGTATTTTTCCTTTACCAACGGTTTTTGGCTGAAGAAAAAGCGTTACGCAGGGAAGTGCTGAGCTATCTCCCCTATCTGATCATTTTGGCCTGTTATCTGCTGCTCAGAAAAAGCGCCATCGACTCTACCTTAATTCTGCCCGGCGACTTCTGGGCGCGCGTCGGCTTTATCCCCTATCTGCTCCTTTACAATCTGAAACTTCTTTTCCTTCCCTATAACCTGCATAGCTTTACGGTGCTTTACCCGTCTTCTCTGCTGGCCCCACCTTCGGTACTGGCGATGTTCATTACCGCGGCTTTGGCCGGCGCGGCTTACATTATGCGGACGAAGCGTCTTTTGCTTTTTTGCCTTTTATCAACTTTCGTTGCCCTGCTCCCCGTTCTCAATTTGATTTCTATCTTGTCGGTCTCGCTCATTGCCATGCGCTGGCTCTATCTGCCCGCAGCTTTTATCGCCATCGGGATTGCCTGGGGCTTCAGCAACTGGGCAAGCAATAATAAAAGACTTTCGCTACTCGTCGGTTCTGCCCTTGCCATCTATTTTGGCGGTTTCACCTATCTCCTCAACCTTACTCTGTGGTACGACGATCAAACCCTCCTGCGCCAAGAAGTGCTCCACTTTAACAACCAAAGGTATGCCGGCGGCTATGCGGAAATGCTGCTACAGCAGAAACAATATCCGGAGGCAGAAAGGTTCTTTTTGCGTTCCCTTGACAACTACCCTTCAAAAGCAGCAAACTATATTAACTACGCCGCGCTGCTCGTGGAAACGGAACGCCCGGCAATGGCCCTGCAGATGCTGGACAAGGCTAAAGCCTTAACCATGTTCGGCAAGGAGAAGTTTGAATGGTATATCAACATGGGCGCGGCCTTGGCGGCGCAAGGACAATGGAACGAAGCCCTTCCTTTTTTTCAATGGGCCCTGGCGCGGGAATCGGATAATCCGCTTGTTCATAATAATCTCGGCGTCTTGTTGTTAAAACTAAACCGGCAAAGGGAGGCCGCAGCGCACTTCAAGATTTTAGAGGCTTTAAATAAAAGAAATGCCGGCAACCGCAAGTAAGGCTGGTGCAAAGCTCGGGCAGCAAGATTAAGCAAGCTCGGATCGGTGCATGGGTTTCTTCTGCTCACTCTTATCAGAGTGCCTGCTCCTGAGAGGCAGCCAGGGGATCACCGACGGCCATATAGGATTGCAAGGTCAGGTGCGTCACTTCTATTTTCTTGACCAGCTCGGGTGAAATAAACGCCAGGGGGTCCGGATTCAGTTGAAATAAGGTGTAGTATTCCTCTTTTACCGGGAACAGTTCATCTTCGCCGGTCTTGTACCCCAGGGCTTTGCAGATGAGGTCGGAGAGATTGATAATAAAGCTGTACTGCCGATAGGGTTCAGGAATGGATTCGGGCGGCAGATAGGTGGGATGATGGTGGTATTCGATGCTTTTCACAATAACATCAGAGAGTTGCCACTTATCAGCAATCAGGCTTCCCAAAGCCGCATGATTCATTCCATAGCGCCGCTCTTCCCTGGCCAAGGGCTGTAAATTCGGTGCTTCTTCACCGACTGGCTCCAGCAGCCCCATAAAATACTTTCCCAAGTCGTGGAGAAGCCCGATCGTAGCGAGTTCATATTCGGAACAGTGGAGCAAATTTTTGCCGAGATAGCCAGCACAAACGGAAACCACCGCTGAATGCACCCACGTCCTCATGGCGAGCTGGGATTGGCCGGATTGTTCTCCCGGGATGACATTTTGCAATGCGTCCTGCAAAACCAAAGCCCTGACGTTATTGAATCCCAACAGGGTGACGGCCCTCCCGACGGCGGTTATTTTATCGGGAAAATGAAAATAAGCGGAGTTGATCGTTTGCAGTATTTTGGCCGAAAGAACGGGATTGGTCATCGCCAGGGTGCTGAGCTCGCTGGTTTTGGACTCGGGATTCCGCAGAATTTTCATGAGGGCGGAATAATTTACGGGGATTGGTTTAATGGCGGCTATTTTACCGTTTACCGCCTGTCCTGCCTCGGGACTCAATTCACGGACGGCCAGGGGCGAAAAACCCACCGCTGGCGGCATGTAAGTGATATCGGCTAATCCGGGATAGCGTGCAAATAAAACCCTTTGTGATTCTTCAGAATTGCTTACGGCGGGGCGGGGCATTGCCGGATTATTGCTGCCGCTCTTTCCGCTGTATCCGGCATGGCGCGGTGATTTATTACCGGAAATCGTTGCACGGGAAAATAAGAAGAAAAAAAGGATGATGATGGCAGCCATGAAGATTGATATGACGAAGACATCCACGGTTGATTACCTCCCTTTTGTCGCCGGAGTGTAGGTAAACACGCGGCACCTGTCAAGGAATAACAACGAGAAAACAATAAACTGACGTGATTATCAGGAGATTCCCCATGACACGACTCATGGTCAAGTAGCTTGGTATCAAGACTGACCAGGGTAATTATGAACGAAACACCCTCCGGAAAACACCTTTGTTTGCGAGCCGCTCGGGCAGGCATTGGTATCGTCGCTACATTTGCTCTATTGTGTGCCTGATCAAACATCCTCCATCATATCTCTTACTTCTTTTTCAGTTATTTTCATCTCACTATGAAATTTTTTCGCATGTTGCATTGCAATGTCGATGACTTCCTTTTCATCATGGCTTTGCACCATGAAACCGCATTGCGGATCACATTCAACTTTTTTCAATGTCTTGGCCATTATTCCACCTCCTTTCTCTGCTTGCCCTGAGCGGCGTTGTATATGTATATTTATAACAGGCCGGATATCCAATAAGGATTAAATGGAAGAGAAATGATAAGTTCAAACTACCATTGCCCGGCCTTTGCACCATTTGACATCATCTGCCGCTAGTCCTATATTAGGCGCGAAACGCCAGTTAGATTTGGATTTAAAAACAGACGGGAAGAAAAGATCGTGAGTAACCACCATTACGAAGACGAAAAAGATGAAAGCGGTTTGGCCACAAAAAAGGACCTGCAATTTGAAGAGCCGAAAATGTATCGGGTTTTATTGCATAATGATCATTATACAACGATGGACTTTGTTGTGGCCGTGCTGATGAAAGTCTTTCGGAAACAGGCTGCCGAGGCGACTCAGATCATGCTTGATGTCCATCAACAGGGAAAAGGTATATGCGGCATCTACACATATGACATCGCTGTCACCAAAGTGGCCCAGGTTGACAGGATGGCAAAAGAGCATGAATTTCCTCTCAAGTGCAGTTATGAAGAGGCCTGATTTATTAACAATATAATCATCATGGCGGGGGGCATACCCGGCATTGAATAGGGGAGTTAGGTAATGAAAGTTAGTGAAGAACTGAACAATATATTGCGGGCTGCTTATGTTGAGGCCAAGTCCCGCCGGCACGAGTACCTGATGCCGGAACATATCCTTTTTGCCTCGCTTTTTTTCAAGGACGCGAAGGAAATCATCCGCCATTGCGGCGGCAAAGTCGATGACCTGAAAAAAAAGATCGAGGATTTTTTTCAAAGCAAGATACCTTTGAGCGGCGAGAACGAAGATCCCTTGCAAAGCCTCAGTTTTCAAAGTGTCATGGACCGTTCGGTCCACCATACGCTGCTGTCGCAAAAAGAAGAACTCGATATCGGCGATGTATTTGTTTCCATTCTTGATGAAAAGGGCTGCCATGCTTGCTTCATTCTGCAGAGCGAGGGCATAACCAAGTTCAACCTGCTGAACTATATTTCCCACGGTGTCTCGGTCGTTCCCGATGACGAACAGCAGGGACAAAGCCCCATTCAAATAGAAAAGAAGGCCCCGGGTAAGGAAAATGAAGTGCTGTCCTTGTATACTACTGAGTTGGTTGGAAAGGCCCGGGCCGGAGGATTGGAGCCGCTGATCGGCAGGGAAGACATCCTGGAACGTACCGTGCAGGTGCTTTGTCGGCGCTATAAGAACAATCCCGTCCATGTGGGCGAAGCGGGGGTAGGAAAGACCGCCATTACCGAGGGGCTGGCGCAACTAATTGCCAAAGACAAGGTGCCCCGGCCCCTGAAAGAGGCCAAAATTTATTCTCTGGACATGGGAGCGATTATTGCCGGGACCCGTTTCCGGGGAGATTTCGAAGAGCGTATGAAACAGGTCATCGCCGCTCTCAAAAAGCAAAAAAACGTGATCCTTTTCATCGATGAGATCCATACGATCGTGGGAGCGGGTGCCGTTTCGGGCGGTTCGCTGGACGCCTCCAACATCTTGAAGCCGGTCTTAACGAGCGGTCAGCTTCGCTGCATCGGATCGACCACCCATGAAGAATACCGGAAATTTTTTGAAAAAGACCGGGCGCTGTCGCGCCGCTTCCAGCCCATCGAGATCCCCGAGCCAACCGTGGCTGAGACGGTACAGATCCTTCAGGGACTCCGGGAGAAATACGAGAGCTATCACGACGTGGCCTATAGCGATGATGCCCTGCGGGCGGCCGCGGAACTCTCGGCAAAACACATCAACGACCGTCATCTGCCCGATAAGGCGATCGACGTGGTGGATGAGGCCGGGGCGCGAACGGTGATGTACCGGGGTGAAGTGGATACGGAGACCATGACGATTACACCGCGGGAGATTGAATACATCGTCGCCAAGATGGCAAGGATCCCCGAAAAATCCGTCTCTTCTTCAGAAGCGGCGCGGCTGCAGGACCTGGAAAAGACCCTGCAATCCCTGATCTTTGGTCAAAATCAGGCCATCGATGCCGTGGCCAAGGCCGTTCGCCGGGCCCGGGCGGGTTTCCGCGATCCCGACAAACCTGTAGCCTCCCTGCTCTTTGCCGGACCAACCGGCGTCGGCAAAACGGAACTGGCGAGACAACTGGCCTTGACCATGGGTATGCCGCTGCATCGTTACGATATGTCAGAATATCAGGAGAGGCATACCGTCTCCCGTCTCGTTGGAGCCCCTCCGGGATATGTGGGTTATGAGGAAGGCGGACTTCTAACGGAAATAATCCGCAAATCTCCGCACTGCGTCCTCCTGCTCGACGAGATCGAGAAGGCCCATCCCGACATCTTCAATACCCTGTTGCAGGTGATGGATTATGCCACCCTGACCGACAATGCCGGGCGCCGGGCCGACTTCCGCAACGTGATCATCATCATGACCTCCAATGCGGGGGCGCGGGAGGTGGGTAAGACAAATATCGGCTTCGGCGAACGACGAGTAACTGCCCAGGCTGTCGGCGAGGCGCTGACAAAAATATTCACGCCCGAGTTTCGCAACCGTCTGGATGCCATGGTTACCTTCAATGATCTGGACCGGAAAATCGTCGTGGATATAGCGAAAAAGCAACTCTGGGAATTCCATTTGCAACTTGAAGAAAAAAATATCCTTCTGGACATCCAGGACGAGGTGTACGAATGGGTTGCCAAACGCGGTTATTCCCCAGAATTCGGTGCCCGGGAGATCGGTCGCCTGATCCAGGACAAGGTCAAGAACTTCTTTGTGGACGAGGTCCTTTTCGGCAGACTTGTACAAGGGGGGCGGGTGCAGGTGGCCGTGGAAAATGATGACCTCGAACTTGTTGTTCTGGAGAGCGTTACCTAAATGCCCGTTTTTCGGCTGACCGAGAGACCGATCTTCCCTCCTGTGGAACTGAGCGAACAAAACGGCCTCCTGGCCGTAGGCGGCGACCTTTCCCCCGAGCGGCTGCTTGCCGCCTACGCCCAGGGGATCTTCCCCTGGTTTGGGGAAGACGAGCCTTTTCTCTGGTGGTCGCCCGACCCCCGCTTGGTCCTTTTCCCCGAAAAGCTGCATGTCTCCCGCAGCATGCGGCAGGCACTCTCGCATGACCGCTTCCGGGTTACCTATGATCGGTGCTTCCGGGAGGTGATCACCGCCTGCCGGGAACACCGGAAGGAGGAAGGGGGAACGTGGATTACCAGGCCAATGATCGATGCCTATTGCCGGCTTCACGAACTTGGGATCGCCCATTCCGTCGAAGCCTGGCATGACGGGGGGCTGGCGGGCGGTCTTTATGGGGTTTCCCTGGGAGCTTGCTTTTTCGGGGAGTCCATGTTCACCCGAGTCAGCAACGCTTCCAAAGTGGCCTTTATCACCCTGGCGCGCGCCTTACAGGCCCGGGGCTTCATGCTTATCGACTGCCAAACCGATTCCCGCCATCTGCGGAGCTTGGGTGCGGAACCGATACCAAGACCCGCCTTTATAGAAATGCTGACTTCCGCTCTGGAAAAGACGACGCAATGTGGCGACTGGGGGGATGGGCAAAGCAAAGATCACTTAAAAATGATTGTCGATCCATGAAGGACCGGGGATAATCGGGTAGTTTCCGGGCAGGAAGAGAAAAAGCGAGAACCGCCGATGCCGTCTTGTCTGTTGACTGGAGTCGCATAATCAAAAACTTAGTCTAAAAGGGTGACAATCACCACGAAGACCCTGTGTTTTATTTTAACGTTAACATCCAGTAGAATGGACTCAATACGCGCATCGCAGTATCTCGCTGGTAATTTATCTACGCTAGATCAGCCTAACTGTCAAGAGGTTGATGGGGAAATTTTTGCAAAAGGCACCGCGCCAGTTCTTTTTCCATCACCGCGGTATCGGTAACGGTTTCCTCCAGCGCCAGATTGAAGTCCCGGCAAAATGCCGCCGCTTTGGCCAGAAAATAGTCACGCTGCCCCACACCGGTGTCGATATAGAGGCCGCGCCGATAGTTGGTGAAGAGCATTCTTGCCACGTCCATGGGATCCCGGCCGTGTTTCCGGGCCCGCTCCAGATGGAGCTCCCTGATTACCATCTCCGTACCCCCCTCCGCCAGGCTGGGGGTTAAAAAAAAGGTTCCCCTCTCCCTTTTCTTTTCTTCTGCGTAACGCTCCGGTGTGAGCAGCAAGGCCAGGCAGTCGTCATAGGGTGGAAGAACAACGGGGACATCCACCTCCGCCTCGATCCCCTTCAGGGACTGGCAGTAGGCATAACCGAGGAAGATGACGTCAACCCTTCCTTTCATCTCGTTGATCTGGTCGATGGCCCGTTTTTTCAGTTCCGGAGGATCGACGTGAAGGGCTGACTCCAACCAGACGACCTCGGTTACCTCGGGAAATTTGGGCAACACCATCGCCAGTTCCCGTTTAAGCATTCCGCAGGCGATAACTCCGATTCTTATCAATCTCCAACACCTTTGTTTACAGGCATCAAGGTGCGCAGGATATCCTCTTTGCCGATAATCCCAACCAGTTTGCCCCGGTCCAAAACAGGCAAACTATGAATTTTATTATTCACCATGAGGGTGGCAACGTCTTCCAGCCCCACATCCGGACTGACCGTAAGGGGAGCGGGCGTCATGGCTTCACTCACTTTAATGGCCGCCATTTTCTGCACTTCTTTATCGATGTTTTGTTGAGACTGCATTGGTATAGCGCCGCCTAAGAGAAGAAAAAAAGAGGGGATGGGAATCTTTTTTTGCTGGGTCACGAGATCGGACTGGCAAATTATCCCCAGCAAATGTCCTTCCCCGTCCACGACGGGCAAGCCGTTAACATGATGCTCAAGGAGCAATTTGGCGGCTTGCACCACCTCCGTATCGGGATGAACGGTTATGATCTCCCTGGTCATTATATCTTTTGCTTTAAGCATAATCTCCTTCTACCTGCAGAAAAAGCATTTATCCCCTGCGGTTTTGACGTGCCGGCACTGGTCCCTCGATCCACTGCCGGATGCGGTTGGCGTCGGAAAAACGGGCCTGCTTGCCTTGAGCGTCGAGCAGCACGATGAGCAGGGGGCGGTTCGCGAGCTGGGCCTGCATTACCAGACAATGGCCCGATTCATCGATATAGCCTGTTTTGGAGAGGCCGATCTGCCAACGGTGGTTGCGGATGAGGCGATTGCTGTTGCAAAATCCCAGGACACGGCGACCGGAATGTAGGGTGGCCTCTTCGCGGGTGGTAAAAGCCCGGACCAACTGGTACCGATAGGCGGCATCCGCCATCAGCGCCAAGTCCCGTGCCGAGGAAACATTGCCACTGGAAAGTCCGGCAGGATCCTCAAAGCGCGTCTCCGTAAGGCCCAATGCCCGGGCCTTTGCATTCATGGCACCCACGACCTTGCTCATACCGCCAGGATAAGTGCGCCCCAAAGCACGGGCGGCACGATTTTCAGAGGACATTAAAGCCAGCATCAGGGCATCTTTACGCGTGAGACGGGTCCCCACGGGCAAATGAGAGTGGCTGTGTTTAAGGGTATCCATATCAACGGATTCGATAGTAATAACTGCCTGGAGGTCCAGCCCGGCATCCAGAACGACCATAGCGGTCATTAGCTTTGTAATGGAGGCGATGGGTAATACCGTCTCTGTTTGTTTCTGAACCAGCAGTTCGCCTGTTTCCTGGTCCTTCACCAGGACGGAGGCGGACGAAAGCACGAGTTTCTGAGAGGGCCGGGTAGATTCAATGAACGCATAGTTCTTGCCGACACCCCGGAAGCGGAAAGGTGAGGATTCTGCAGCGATCGAGCTCGCCGCTACCGCCCCACACAAAAAGACCCCCAAGATTGTCATGCCATATCTGCCCGCCATACTCCCTCCTTACTCAAAAAAGTTGAGTCCTGTTCTCGCGAACTCGCAGTATAAGAGAAGCCTCCTTTTATGTCAATATTATCTTCCGGGTATTATCTTCCGGGTACGGCCGGGGTTTTACACATCAAGCGGTTAAACCAAGATATTTCCCCCGAAGTTGCCCGGAAAGGTCATGCAACCAGGCGTAGGCATCCTCCACTGTCCTGAATTCATCGGGATTCGTCAGGGCACAAGTCGCCGGCATAAGAAGGCTTTGCGCCAGCAAGGCCTCTAAATCAAAACCAGCTTTTTGCAATTCCTTCCAGAGACTCTCGATATGGTTCAACAACCCCCCCGGGGATTCCTTCCGGAATTCGTCGTAGTTTGCCGGTACCAGTCCCCAGCCCAACATGCCGCCCCGAGCAAGAAATCTCCTTATGCTATCACGGTATTTGACGAAGATCTCGCCGCAGTTGTAGGCGTTAAACGAGAGGATGTCGATATCCAGGTTCAAGAGAAAGTCCCAGTCCGGATTGCCACACAGATGAACGCCCCGGGGATGTTCGATCCGGACAAGGAAGTCTTCCAAATCCCGGCGTGCCATGTCGTTGGTGTAGCCGGAAATGCTGCTGAAGACATACTGCAGTCCGGGTTCATCGATGAAGAGAAAGGCTTTCTCGTTGCGCTCCTTCAGTTCCCTCAGTTGGACATTTGCCTTCCTGGCCATGAACTCGAAGAGGAGGGAACGCACTTCGTCGTTGAAGATAATAGGTTTCTTGTTTTCATCCAGGACATTCAAACCAAAGCTCACCGGACCTTCCAGTTGGCCGCGAATGGCGGCATATCCCGCTAAATCGCAAGACAAAAACCGGTGATAGGTGGCGGAAAACTGCGGCGACATGCGGAAAAAGTCGTCGTTTTCCAGATTGAGCAGGACATTCTCCAGCTCTCCGTAAAATTTATCCGTTTGCAGGAAGAGCCGGCGGTTTTCCGGCTCCAGGACCATACCCGGGAAATTCTCTGCGGCTTGTACATACATATCTTCATAATAACTCATCCGCGGCAGCTGCGGCCAGAAGGGAATATCCACGCTCAAGGCCAGGGACAGGGCACGTTCCATCTCTTTGTGTGGCAGAATCCCCATCCCCGTGGTCAGAAGATTGCCGGCAAAAGGCATCATCTTAATCGGCATGCCAGTTTCCCAATCCCGCCTCGTCATTTCAGCAAGCGCCGGCGCATCCTGGCCATCGCCAGGGAAAAGAAAATCATCAATAAAATCAGAAAGTAGAGGCATTCCCCTAAAAGAGACAGATCGTAGCTCCCCCAGGCCAGGGACCGGCAAAGCCTTACCAAATGGGTCAGCGGCAGGGCCAGGGCCAAAAGCTGCGCCCACCTGGGCAAGGTATCCATGGGAAAGAAAGTGCCGCTGAAAAGAAACATGGGGGTAATAAAAAGAAAAACCGGCAGGTTGAAAAGCTCGATATTCTTGACAATCCCCGTGAAAAACATCCCGATGGACCCGAAAGCCAGCCCGCAAAAGAAGGCAAGGGGTATGAGCAGCAGACCGGAGGGATAGGAAATGAGGCCGAAAAGGCTGATCACCGTCAGCATAATGGTCGTGGCGATGACCGACTTCGTGGCTCCCCAGATGATTTCCCCGGTGATGATTTCCTCCATGGAAAGGGGCGTGGCCATCATGGCGGCAAAGGTTTTCTGGTAGTACATCCGGACAAAAGAGGCATAGGTGTTTTCAAAAAAGGCGTTGTTCATGATGTTGATGGCGATAATTGCGGGGGCGATAAACTGCAGGTAAGGCACAGCGTTGCCCTCATAGCGGATAACGCCTACCAGGGCGCTCAAACCAAAACCAAAGGCGAGGAGATAGAAGAAAGGCTCCAGAAGGGGGGGGACAAAACTCACGTGCCAGTTCTCGCGGTAAACGGTCAGATTCCGCTGCCAGACACGCCAAAAAAGCCAGGAAAGATCGAAAGGCGTCCTCATTCGCGCAAGTCCCTTCCCGTTAATTTTAAGAAGACATCCTCCAGGGTGGCCATACGCATCTGGCAACCCGCCTTGCCGCAGAAAGGGGTTATCTCCTGGAACATATGGTCGGCTTTTTCCTCCACATAGACCAAAACCCTGTGCCCCAGATCTTCATGCCGCCAATTATGGGCTCGGATATAATCCCGCAGCTCGCCGGACGGCTCGGCAACCTCGATAATGTCATGCCCGATTTGGCGCTTAATCAGTTCCGCCGGTTCGCCCTCCACAAGAATGCAGCCGTGATCCATGATTACAACCCGGTCGCAGAGCCTGGCTGCCTCGTCCATGTAATGGGTCGTCAAAAGGATTGCCAGCCCGCTGGCCCTTAATTCTTCCAGCCTCTCCCAGACCTGGTGACGCGACTGGGGATCAAGACCCGTTGTCGGTTCATCAAGGATTAAAAGATCCGGTTCGTTGATGAGCGCCCGGGCGATTATGAGCCGGCGCATCATGCCGCCCGAGAGATCGACGGCGCGTGCCTCCTGACGGTAATCCAGGGCCATAAAACGGAGGAGTCTTTGCGCTCTTTCCCGGGCTACCCGACGCGGGATGTTGAAATAGCGGGCAAACACCTCCAGGTTCTGCCGCACCGTCAGATCGGGGTCTAAGCTGTTTTCCTGTTGACAGACACCAAGGCGCGCTTTGATCGCCCGCAGGTTGTCCCGAATATCGAGCCCAAACACTGTAAGTATACCCCCTGTCGGAGGGGAAAGGCCATAGATCATCTTAATGATGGAGGTCTTTCCCGCGCCATTGGGCCCTAAGATGCCGAAACATTCCCCCGGCAGCACCGTGAAGGAAACATCGTCCACGGCGACCAGATCGCCGTAAATCTTACGCAGTTGTCGGGCATCGATACTGGTTTGCATAATCACTCCTTACTCAAATGTTACTTATAAAACGGGATATGTCAAATCTTTATCCCCTATGTGGGAATGAAATTAAACCAATTATCTTGACGTGCAAGCATGTTGCCGTTATATATTAGAACAACGGGCCTTTTCCATTCTTACCAACAAGAGGAGGGTACGCCATGGCTGACGCAAGAATCATTCAATACGGCAAAAAAGTTAAGGATTTTACACTGAAGGACCAGAATGGTCAGGATTTCCACTTGGCGGAGCAGAAGGGAAAGAAGGTCCTTTTATCCTTTCATCCCCTGGCCTGGACATCCGTCTGCGCCCAGCAAATGCAGGCCCTGGAAAAAAACAAGAAAACCTTCGCCAAGCTAAACACAGTGGCTGTCGGCTTGAGCGTGGACAGCGTGCCCTGCAAGGAAGCCTGGGCCAAAAGCCTGAAAATCAGGGATACGAAGCTGCTGGCCGATTTCTGGCCTCACGGTGGGGTGGCCAAATCACTGGGAATTTTACGCGCCGAAGGATTTTCGGAAAGGGCAGACATCATTGTCAATGAGGCAGGTAAGGCCGTCTTTGTCAAGGTTTATCCCCTTCGGCAGTTGCCCGATCTGGAAGAGGTCATCAATGCCCTGCGGGCCTAAACAATAGAATTCTAATTTGGAGCTGGTATGAACGCGAGAAACAAACCAAATTGCACCGGGATGAGCAAAATAAAAGGGAAAACCGTCAACCAAAGCATTGTCATCATGTCCCAATCCATGAGTTTCCAAGATGCCAATCAATCCGGAAACGTGCATGGCGGGGTGATCATGAAGCTGATCGATACGGCGGGCGGGGTCGTCGCCATGCGCCACGCCCGCTGTAACGTAGTCACGGCCTCCATCGACCGGCTTGATTTTTATGACCCTGTTTATGTCGGCGACTACGTCACTTTGAAGGCCAGCATCAATTATGTGGGGCGGACATCCATGGAAGTAGGTGTCCGGGTGGAGTCCGAAAACCTCATGACAGGCAAGATACGCCATACCTCTTCCGCTTATCTGACTTACGTGGGCCTGGACAAGGAGCGCCGCCCCATGCCTTTACCCCCTTTGATCCTAAAGACGGCGGAAGACAAACGGCGGAATCGCGAGGCCGGCATCCGCAGGGAGGTGCGTCTGGCCGAGAAGAAGAGTGAAAAAAAGAGCCAGGATAAAGGCTAATCAGCAAGCTAGCATTTGCTTCCAAGGGGAAACAAATTATTTAGCGCTTATACCCCTCAAGGGGGTACTGAAAAAAGTCCCGTTTATCGGGATGATGCCGTTGTCCTGCTGAATCGAAAATTATAGCGGGATGGGAGGCGGAAAATGTATAATAAAGTACTCGTACCGCTGGACGGTTCGAAGTTAGCGGAAAGTGCGCTGCCGCATGTAATAAAGCTGGCAAAAAACGGTTGCGTAGGTGAGGTAGTTCTTTTCCATGCCGTCGACAGGGAACTACCTTTAGCCTGCCCGGAAACACTGGATGTCGAATATAGGGAATGCCTGGATCTTCCTTCCCTATTCGCCTGGCAGTCAGAGAAATTCAAAAAGTATTTTAAGGATGTGCAACGGCAACTGGCGGAGGAGGGACTCAAAGTCGAAACGGTTATTATCAAAGGCGACAAACCTCATCAATCCATCATCGATTACGCCCAGTTAAACGATGTGGATCTCATCATTATCGCCACCCACGGTTATACGGGAATGAAAAAGATGTTGCTAGGCAGTGTGGCCCTGAGCCTGCTGCACGAATCCCATGTACCCGTGCTGCTGATCAGACCGGAGTCCTGCCGCGCATAAGGGCCATGGAGCAGCAAGGCCTTGCCTGACGCCGAAACTGGAAGCGCCCGCCTAGAAAAGATCGTCCAGTTCATCCATCCCGCCGCCAGGCATCTTTCCGTATTTCTGCAAGTATTGCTGAATGAGTTCGCTTTCTCTTTTGGTAAACATCTCGTCCGCTTCCCATTCAAACCACTTGGCCTTTTCGTTTTTGGCCACTTCCTTTTCCAGATCCTGCCTGACATTCATCGTTCCTCTGATCAGGATTACCATCTTATCCTTATCCAGAAGCTGAATTACCCCCGCCTCCTCGGGCGCCAGCTTTACGTTTTCAGCGTTAAATTCATGGTAATGCTCCGGCGGGGGCTTGATCGCGGCGATTTGCAGGCGCAAGTCGCATTGCAGGCAACGACTGGCCTCACCGACGGCCTCCTCGGAGCCTGTCTTCTCCAATAGACAGGCTTCAAGACTTCTGGGGCGGTCAGCGAACCCCGGCACTTTACCGATTCGGGAAGCGGGAGTCTCATATTCGATCAGCTCTTCCTCGATCACTCCCGCACCGCCCAAATATTTGTCAATGGATATCGCCGCTTTTCTTCCCATATCGACGGCGGCAACAACGCCATAGGGCTTTTCTATCTCCAGGCATTCCGTGGGGCAGAGGGTGGTGCAGACACCGCAGCCCACGCATGACTCGGAAGACACCGCGGGATTAAAAACTACCTCTCGACTGGTCCCCCTGTTGACAAAATTTATGGCGTTGGCTCCCACGACCTCATCGCACATCCGGGCACAGAGTCCGCAAAGGATGCAAAGTTCCCCGGGGTCCTCCACCTTCAAGCGGGTGTTTTCCACGCCGTATTCCCGCGCCAGGCGCTGCACGATCTTGGCTTTGGGGGCACGAGCCAGGAGGAGTTCGACGAGAACTTTACGGACTTCCCGAACGGCAGGCGAATCCGTCTGCACGTCTAATCCTTCCGCCACGGGATAGGTGCAGGAGGTGCCCATTAAAGACCGATTGCCGTCTTTAATCTCAACAATGCACAAACGACAGGCGCCGGCAGGTTTGAGCAAAGGATGGGAACAGAGGGTAGGGATAAATATATCGGCGCTGCGTGCTGCATCAAGGATAGTCGCCCCTTCATTGGCTTTAACCGTCCGGCCATTAATGATTAGATTACAAACGGGACCCATCTAATTACTCCTCTTCTTAGGAATCACTTGCTAAATCAGGGTATCTTGCGGCAAATAACAGCCGATGCGTCATCGAACATTCACCTGGCCGAAAATCGAGGGTTGCGGGGTGCGTTTACGCCTGGCGGAACATCGCTTCTCTTCGATGTGCTCTACATATTCGTGGCGAAAATAGCGCAGGGTGGTGAGCACCGAGTTAGGGGCGGTTTGTCCCAGGGCGCACAGCGACGCTTTCTTAATGCTGACGGCCAGGCGTTCCAACAGTTCGATGTCTCCCGTCTGACCCCTTCCTTCCATAATATCGGTCAATATGGCCTGCATCTGCCGGATCCCTTCACGGCAGGAAAGGCACTTGCCGCAGGATTCATCGGCAAGAAAACCTAGAAAATACCTGGCCAGGTCAACCATGCAGGTATCTTCGTCCATGACGATCATGCCGCCGGAACCCATAATGGAACCCAATTTGGTAAGTTCATCATAATCGACCGGTGTGTCGAGAAATTCCGCCGGGATGCACCCCCCCGAAGGACCGCCCGTTTGTACGGCCTTGAATTTCTTGCCGCTGGAGATGCCCCCCCCGATCTTATAGATAATGTCCCGCAGCGATATTCCCATGGGCACTTCAACCAAGCCAGTGTTATTGACCTTGCCCACAAGAGAAAAGATTTTTGTCCCTTTACTGCCGGCCGTGCCGATGGCGGCAAACCACTCCGCACCATTCTTGATAATAATGGGTATATTGGCCCAGGTCTCAACATTGTTGATATTCGTTGGCATTCCCCAAAGCCCGCTGGTGGCTGGAAAAGGCGGCCTTTGCCTGGGCTCTCCCGGCTTCCCTTCCAGAGAAGCGATCAGGGCGGTCTCTTCCCCGCACACGAAAGCCCCGCCCCCGCGGATGATTTTCACGTGGAAATCAAAGCCTGAGCCGAGAATATCCTTCCCGAGGAGGCCGTATTCCTCTGCCTGCCTGAGGGCAATCTCGGCATTTTCGACCGCTAAAGGATATTCCTCGCGGACATAAATGATTCCTTCGCTGGCACCCATGGCGTAGGCGCCGATAATCAGCCCCTCCAGAACAGCGTGCGGGTTTCCCTCCATGAGTGATCTATCCATAAAGGCCCCGGGGTCGCCTTCATCGCAATTAACAATGACATACTTCATTTCCCCGGGGGAATTTTTGGCAATCCGCCATTTCCGTCCCGTCGGGAAGCCGGCACCCCCGCGCCCCCTGATCTGCGATTTTTCCACTTCGGCGATAACCTGCTCCGGGGTCATCCCCGCAAGCACCTTAGCCAGGGCAGAATAACCGCCCAGGGCCAGGCTGTCATCGATGTCTTGGGGATTGAGCCGGGAGTTGTTGCCGAGCAGAAGCCGCATCTGATATTTATAAAAAGGGATGTCCCGTTCATGGGAAATCCGCTCTCCGGTCACCGGATCGACGTAGAGGAGGCTATCGACAATCTTCCCTTGCACGGTTTGTGCAACAACCTGTGCCACATCATCGGCTTTAACGCCGCAGTAGCATATTCCCTCGGGATAGATGCTGACGATTGGCCCTTTTTCGCAAAAACCGGGGCACCCCGTCTCTCTTAGATCTATTTTCTCCTCGAGCCCCGCCTTTATAATTTCCTCCTTAAAAGCCGCCAACACCTTCTTGGCCCCCAGGGGAATACACCCCGTGCCCACGCATAATGCGAGACAGGGTTTTTGGGGATTTCGCTGCAACAATATATCGCTTTGCAATTTTTCCAACTCGGCAACGGAGTTTAGCTTGGGCACAGGTCTCTCCTCGTCAATCGTAATTCTCTAATATTTTTAAAACCTTGTCCGGCGAAATCTTGCCATAGTATTCGCTGTCAATGGTTATCATTGGTCCCAAAGAGCAGCAACCAATGCAACTCACTTTTTCCAGGGTAAATTTCATATCCGCGGTGGTAGCCCCTGCCTCGACACCCAGCACCTCGCTTACTTTCTCCATGACTTCTTTCCCACCCCGAACATAGCAGGCGGTCCCCATGCAGACCTTGGCAAAGTGCTTTCCCCGGGGGGTTAGGCTAAGCGATTTGTAAAAACTGGCAACCCGATAGACCTGGCTTAGGGGCACATCGATGCGTTCGCTGATCAAGGCCGCGGCCTCGGGCGGAATCCAGTGATAACTCTGCTGTACGTCCAGCAAGATCTGGATCAGCGAGCCCCTGTCCGTCATCCGCTTATTGATAATTTGATTAACTCTGTCCATATTTGCTGCATCCATATTAAACCCTGTTATGCCACGGCGGTTAATAAATTAGACGGGATTAGGCGCGGCGTTTCTTTACAAGTGCCGGGCCGCGTATGATATCTCCGCCGGCAAATACCCCTTTCTTGGCCGTGGACAACGTAACGTTGTCCACGCTCGGCGCCGCCCCAGCCTTTTCCTGGAGGCCCCACTTTATCATGAGCTCGGGTTGCTGCTGCGCAAGAACGCGATTGAACTTTTTGTGAGGCGCGCCGGCTGCAATAAATACCGCCGTATAGCCCTGTTCAAAAAGTTCTTCGAGAGAGTTTATCCGGAAGTCCGTCTTCATCTGCACCCCGAGGTCGCTTATCGTCTTTATTTCCTCGGCGAGTATCTCCGGGGGAAGGGTCTTTCCGGCCATGCCCACTCTCATCATCCCCCCCGCCTCGGATAAACCTTCAAATACCGTCACGCTATGCCCCAACCTTGCCAGGTAATAGGCGGCCGTTAAACCGGCAGGACCGGAACCGATAATGGCCACTTTCTTGCCTGTGGGTGGGGCAATCTTCGCCTTCTTCTTCCACAACCGGGTATCGCGCCCGGCGGCAAACCCTTTGAGTGCACAGATCGAAACAGCCTGGTTCACCTCGCCGCGCCGGCATGCCGTCTCACAGGGGTGATAACAGACATGTCCCAAAACCCCGGGGAAAGGCACCTTCTCCCGGACCACCGCCGCCGCCGCGTCAAACTTTCCCGCGGCAATCAAGCGCACGTAGCGTGGCACATCAATGCCTGCCGGGCAGGCATCTCTGCAGGGAACAAGGATTTTGTCGCGATTTGCCTCCGTTATCTTGCTTTTGTCGGTAAGCGCCCCCGTCGGGCAAACCTCCACGCAGGCCCCGCAGAAGCTGCAATCGGCCTCTTTCAGAAGCGGCGCCTTGCAGGGACCGACCGCCACTTTTCCATTTTGCACCGCAAACCCCAAAACCTCGCACCCCCGCAGGGCATGGCAAGCCCGCACGCAGCGCAGGCAGCCGATGCAGAGATTATAATCCCGGTTATAGAGCGGGTCTTCACTGATTACCGGCAAATTACGGTAAATAAACCGCGGGGTATCTTCAGGGATGCCGATGTACTCGGCAACCCTCTGCAATTCACAATTACCCAGCCTGGCACAGCAGCGCTCTTTGGGAGCCACGTTGCTGGAACAGGGCTCCCGCGTACATCCTTCCCGCTGGGCGCAGGTGAGGCAGGCATGGGGATGATCGGCCAAAATCAGGGCCAGATGCTTCTTCCTTCCGGCCTGAATCTCCGGAGAATCTGTCGTTACGGCCATCCCTTCCTTTGCCTCGGTTTGGCAGGCAAAGGACAAGCCGTCCACCCCGGCGACTTGCACCAGGCATAACTTGCAGCCGCCTTCCAACCCGGAACACTCCTCTGCCGTAGCCACTTTCTCTTGGCCCTGGTAAATATACTCGCTCGGCTTGACAGCGGTAAAATTGGGCAAGTCGGGATGGGAACAAAGGGTGGGAATATAAATATCCGCCTCTAAAGCGGCCTGCAAGACGGTCCGCCCCGCTTGCGCAGTTACAGCCCGGTCGTCTATCGTCAAATTAATCTCGGCCATGCCCTACCTCAAATAATAAAACTCTCCGTTTACAGCTTACCAGGAGTGACTGATCGCCCTTGTTTCACAAGCCACTACGCAGGGCAGTTTTTTCATCCCTTCAACAGACTCTTCGGTTTTGACCCCCGAGAGCGAAGTCAGGTATTGCTTGCAAGAGGCGCAGGCGTATCTTATTTTTTTCCGCTGCTCCGCGGCCACCTTCGCCACCGGTTCGTCGCGCAGGGGATCGGCGTCATCGGGACCCGTCTCAAATACGGACTGCGGACAGGCTGTTATGCATTTGCCGCAACCGTTGCATTTATCCGTATCGATGGTGATGAAATAACTCCCCGCCCCGTCCATATAACCATAATTTGCAAGCATAGCTTCTCTCCTTTTGCGAGTACCTTAACCCTTGGCCTTACGTTCCTTCTCCGCCAAGCCTTTGGCAAACAAAGCCGCCCCGACCGCGCCGGCTAGTTGGGTATCATACTTGGGGGGGAGGGCTGTAAATCCCAATAGTGTTTCAATGCGGGTCACTACGCCTTTGTTCTTGGCAATTCCCCCGGTAATGGCAAAATCCTTCTCCACCCCGACCCGTTGGAGCAACTCGTTTACCCGGCCGGCCATTGCCCGGCAGTAAGCGGCCAGCACTTTATTCTTGGGCCAACCCTGCCTGAGGAGTCCAGTTGCTTCGGTCTTGGCGAAAATCACGCAAGTGCTGCTCACCGGCTCCGGCTCTACCTCCACCTCCAGGGACATCGCCCCCACCTCGTTAATGGAAACGGTCAAGAGGTCAGAAAACACCTCCATCCCTCTGCCCGTCCCGGCGGCGCATTTGTCGTTCATCAGGAAGGATTCCACCTTCCCCTTATCGTCGATGCGGATGGCCTTACAATCCTGGCCACCCATGTCGAGCACGGTGCGGACCGTTGGTCCGTACATGAAGTTCGCCCCCCGGGCATGGCACGCAATCTCCGTAATCGCCCTTTGGGCCATGGGGACATTCACCCGGCCATAGCCGGTGCCCACGCAATATTCAACATCCTTTTCCGTCAAATCCGTATTTTCCAGGGCCTTGGCGAAGGCGTTCCGGGCGCTGTTCGGGCTGTCGGAACCAGTCCGCATATTTGCATAAGCATACAATTGGCCGTCCACCATGATCACGGCCTGGGTGCTTACCGAACCCACATCCACGCCGGCACTGATAACATCGCCTTTTTTCCAATCTATATCGGGGCTGGTCCAGTTGGATTCCAACCACCGCCAATATTCTTTCTTTTCCTCAGCCATAATCCTTCTCCTCCCTCTATTATTATTTACCAGCGGCTGTTAAGGCGGCGCCCAGGGCCCCCACGTACTCCGGATGGTCAGGAACTACCACTTCCAAATTCAAGCCTCGATTCAGGGAATTCACAAATCCCACATTATATGCCACGCCGCCGATGAGCATCACTTCCTTCTCGATGCCGACCCTCCTTACCATAGAGATAATCCGGTCGGCGATGGAATCATGGACGGCCCGGGAGATGTCCTCGTGGGGCGTCTTGGCATGAATCAGAGAAACAACCTCGGATTCCGCAAAGACGGCACACTGGGCATTCATGGGAATGCTCTTCGTGGAACTCAAGGCCAGCTTTGCAAACTCCACAAGCGGGCGCTCCAAGGCCCGGGCCATGGCCTCGGTAAAGGCGCCGGCGCCGGCAGCGCATTTTTCGTTGATGGCAAAATCCAGAGCCCGGCCCTCGGCAGAACACTTGATACCCCGGCCCTCTTCTCCGCCCACGTCGATTACCGTGCGCACGGCGGGATTCAGGAAAAACGCCCCTTTGGCATCCGCCCCCACCTCGGTGATGTGGGCCGTGGCATAGGGGGCCTCCGTCCGGCCGACACCCGTGGCGGCCACCTTTTCTATATCCTTCAGCTCCAGCTTCGCTTCCTGAAGGGCACCCGCAAAAGCCTTTTCGGCCGACTCCTTCTGGTCCAAACCGGTAACGGCAATCCCTCTGCCGATAACCTTCTCATCCTTGAGAATCACTACCTTAACGGTCTTTGCCCCGAGATCTATCCCTGCTGTAATCATCATAACCTCCTTGATAATATATAAACTAAGTTAGCTTTTTCAGGCCCAGGCCTTCCATAAAGGTATCGATCCTGGCAACCGTGCGACCTTCGTCAAAATCCCGGTCGTCTCCCATGTTACCTTCGTAAGTCAAGACCGGAAATCCTGCTTTTATCAGTGCCGCGCGATTTTCCATGATCCCCAGCGAAGTACCTTCGCAGCCCCGGTTCAGATGGAGCATGGCCGCGTCGCAATGCCACTGCTTGGCATATTGGATCATGAGCTTGCTCTTCCAATCCGCGTTATAGAACATGGCATAGATGGGGCGCCGCAGATGCCAATCGGCCATGGCCCGCAGTGCATCTTCCCTGGTCTTCAGCACCACGCCGCGGGACCGCAGATCTTCCCGGGGGGTCAAATTCCAGTTATCGTCGATATCCCAAACACCTTCCAGGCCGATGGTGTAGATGGAACCGGTGGAAACCACGCCGAACTGTTCCAGGTATCTCCAGACCCGCAAGAACGCCCAGGGCGGCTGGCTGTCGCTCATGAGCCGGAAACGTTCCGTAGCCAGGGCGGCAATGCCACGCGCTACACGGTCTTTGGTTTCATCATAGAGTTCTTCATAGAAATCCATAAACTCTTTTTTCGCCCGATCCAGGGTGGTAAACACGTAGAGCGAGTACATCGTCTTCTCATCCAGAGGCGCCGGCGTATTTTGGTTCAGCTCGGTGATCTTGGCCCAGAGCGAGGTCGTCCGTGAATCGTTGTATACGCCTTCGATCAGCCGTTCGTCATCGCATTTTCTGCCGGTTGTTTTTTCTATAAATTCAATGCTATCATGCATCTGATCGACAATATATTGCAGGCGGTTCGGGTGTTCTTCCTTCCAGAAAGGGATCTGCCCGATATCGATATTGAAGTAGGGGACATCCTCCCATAAGCTCAACACCTGGAACCATTTGGCGTGGGTGCAGCAGAATCCCGATTGGAGATGGAAATCGGGTTTGGGAAACTCCCCACCGAAGGCATATTTGTTAATCAATACGGAACCCCAGTAATTGCGCATGTAAGCGCACATGTCCCGCGCCCATCCCTTGGCCTCCAGCGCCGCTTCACACTTATGCGCAAATTCGGGATCAAAGGCGATCGCGGCGGCATAGGGTTCCGCCGTCAAGGCATGGACATCCTCCCCGAAGGCATAGGGGATCACGTCGATCGCTTCCGCTCCCCCGCTCCAGCGCAGCCCCCCTTTTGACTTGGCCTCCGCATAGTCCCGGTAATATTTGCTCCTCAATTCCTTGGCCTTATCCCAGCATTTCAGAGGCTCGGTTTTATACCTCTTTATCTCAGACATGTTTTCTCTCCTCCTTCATGATTAATTTTAAAAAACCAGCAGGTTACATTCCCGATCAAAAGGGAAGGTCGTCCGCCCGCAGCATCTCTAAAAAGGCCTCGATCCGAATCTTGAACTGCCCGATGGGCACGGTCACGTCCAGCTCCAGGAAGTAGGTGCGGATGCCGTTGTCTTCAAACTTTTTCCGCAACAGCGGATTATCGATTTCATGGGGATCGCAGAACTTCTGCTGGATGATCACCGCCCCTTCCACTTTAGCTTCCTTGGCCATCTGCAGCACGTGCTCGAAGCGCTTCCAATGTGTGGTCGTATCCTTCGTGGGGCAGGGGGGACGGTCCAGGTAGCGGTTGGCTATCGCCTGCAGCCTGTTTTCCTCAGGTATGACGCTGTTCCAGAAGGCCCGGCTGGCGGTGCAATGGTCATCGGCTACGAAGGTGGCATTCAGGGATTCCACCATGTCCATAAACTCAATGTCGTCGCTTTCACTGCCCACGATCATCAGGCGGATACCCGGTTCCCGATCGCGCTTCCGGGCAGGCAGTTCTTTCAACAATTGTTCCAGCGCCTTGTTATGTTCCCGCTTATCCACCATTTGGCTGGAAGCGGTCATGTGCATCGTTTCCACGCCGGTCAGGGGGGGACGGTCCTCAAGGCGATATTTGTAAACTTCCCGCATCAGCCGCCGGTTGGTATTCACGATGTCAATGCCCCGGTCGAGATCCTGATCCGTGATCTTCTTCCCCACCCACTTCTCCACCGCCTCCGTAAACAGCTTGTATTCCGCGGCCAGATGGGGGCGGGCATGCTTGCTCCCCACTTCGATGGGCATGGGCAAATAGTACATGAACTCCGTAGGCTTGTGGATCTCCCAGCTCGAATAAACCTGGCGCATATGCAGGCAGGCCTGCGCGATCATGACGCCATCGGCGTAATCGTACTTCCCTTGCATGACCTGGGCCAGACAATCGCGGCAGAAGGGGCAGTACATCCCGAAGATGTGGGCCTCCGTCAGATCGGAAGCCTCGTGGCCGCCGTAAACCCTGACCGGCAATACGTCGGCGGCGTACAATATCTCCTCCGGCACATAGGTGCACATATAAGCCAATACCTTGCCGCCGGTCTTAGCCTTCCATTCTTTGGCATAATCATGCCGGTTGTCATACCAATCCTTAAATTGCGCAAACATTCTGACCTCCTTCTTTTTCTATTTACCTACAATATTTATTTACCGGTGAAGACGGGCTTTCTCTTTTCCAGAAACGCCTTGATTCCCTCTGCTTTGTCCTGCGACCCCAAAAGAACGTTGGCCAGGGCCGCTTCCAAAAACAAACCCGTTTCCAAATCCGTTTCGGCGCCGTGATTGACCGCCATGATGGCCATCTTCACGGCCAGAGGCGGTTTTTGGGCGATCTTCTTGGCCGTCTCCGTCGCCGTCGCGATCAACTCTTCCGGTTTCACAACTTTGTTGGCTAATCCCACCTGCAGGGCCTCCTGAGCGCCGATCATGTCCCCCGTCAGCATCATCCACAGCGCGCGGGATTTCCCGATCATCCTGCTCATGCGCTGCGTCCCCCCGTAGCCGGGCATGGCACCCAAGGCCAGTTCCGGCAAACCCAGCTTGGCGTTTTCGGACAGGATCCTGAAGGTGCAGGCCAGCGCCAACTCGCAGCCGCCGCCCAGCGCCAAGCCGTTTACCGCCGCGATGCTCGGCTTGCCCAGTTCTTCCAGGTTCCGGGTCATTTCCTGGCCTTTCCGGGGAAAATCAAGGCCCTCTTTCAAACCGATCTCCTGAATCTCCGGAATATCGGCCCCCGCTACAAAGGCCTTGGCGCCCGCTCCGGTCACGATCAGGGCTTTTACTTCGTCGTTACTCTTAATCGCGGCGAGCAGGTGCAGGATTTCGTCGATGACCCGCCCATTCAGGGCATTGAGCTTATCGGGCCGATTGATGGTAAGCAACCCGATCCCCTCTTTCACCTCAAAGACGATATGCTCATAATTCATAAGACCTCCTCCTTCACAGCGTGATGATATAAGTTACTCTTCGTTGTACCTAAAGGGTCACCTCAGCGGGTGGATTCTTCAGGATGGAGCGCAGCAGCATCGTGATAATGTGTCTTGCCACTTCTTCGGCGGAAAGCGAACCTTTGGGATTTAACCAGCGGTAAACCCAGTTCATGTTTGAAAAAATGCCGAATGTCATCACAACCTTATCTATACCGTCATATAAAAGCCCGTCCTTTTCGAGCGCAGAGAGCGCACCGTTATAGAGATCGTAAATCTCCCGATGCTGTTTAAGGGCTTTTTCCTTCAACGCCGGCGGCAACTGATACTGCTCTTCCAGATAGATTTTCATCTTCTTCGGCGCATTCATCGAAAACAAAACCTGGGTATAGATCATTTCCCGCAGACGTTCGACGGAATCTTCATGTCCGTCGCTCACGGTCTTTAACGCCCGGATGAGATCCGCCCCCACATCGGTGATGATCCTGAAGAGAATCTCGTCCTTGTTCTTGAAATAGACATAAAGACAGGAGTTGCTGCCCTTTACCTGCTTGGCGATGTCGCGAATCGAGGCCTTGACGAAGCCGTGCTCGGCAAAAAGCTCCGTTGCCGTATCCAGGATCTTTTCTTCAAGATTGGATTTGCTCACTTATTTGACCTCGTAACCAGCCTCTCCGTCGACTTACCGCGCTCCCAGCACTATTAGCGAACGCTCGTTCTTGGGCGGACTCTAATATTAAGTTTAGCTGTTGTCAAGAAAAATTTTTCATTTGCCCGGACGCAAAAATACCAGAAAATGCAACATGATAGAGGCACGTTGTTCTCGGGGGATATTTTTCCCCGAAGTTGCGACTTAAATGAGAAGCAGGTCGGCGATCCGCTGGCGGGTGGCATCGTCGATGCCGAGCGCCTTGGCAAGGTAGGCATCCATTCCACCGTACTTAACATCGATCTCCTCGAAAGCGGCTTGCAGGTAATCGGCATCGGCTTTGAAGATCTCCGCACGCACCTCGTCGGGAATCGATGTCAACCGGCGCTTGGCGTTGGCCGTGTGGGCGACACCAAGCCCACTTTTATTGCGGATAGCGATGAAATTTTCATAATTTACCGCCTCGTTGGAAAGCAGGTAGTCTTCGACAACACTATCCCGGGATACACCCAGGGCGCTGAGAAGTACGGCCACGGCCATACCGGTGCGGTCCTTACCCTCAGCACAATGAACCACTATTGGGGTCCGTCCCTGCAACAGACATCGAAAGAAACCGCGCAAGCGGGCTTCCATCCAACGGGGTAAATCTCGATAGACGGCGTTCATCGCCGCATGCACGCCGGCAATGGTCCACTCGGCCCCGGATAAGGCGACCGCACCGGGAACCGCGCCCTCGTCTTCGAAACAGAGCGGTTGAATATGCCCGGCTGGCCACCGCGTGGGCTCTTTTGTGCGTTCGTCTGCCCGGCGCAGATCACAGATCGCTCTTACACCGAGCCGCGCTAGCTTTTCCTGATCGGTTTCCGTGAAATAACTCAAAACCCCGGCGCGGAACACACATCCCCAGCGGATAGTGCGGCGGTCGTTTGTCCTGTAGCCGCCGATATCGCGAAAATTACAACCGCCTTCCAGAGGCAAGAACCGCACCGGATGGCCGGGGATATCGCCCATATTAACTTCTTCCTTCTATTTGTTGAATCACCACCTAAGTGGCCGTATTAAAGGTTAGTACCCGTGATTAAGGCATCGGTTTTTAATGGAACCAGGAAAATTTCGACGATTTAGCGTGCCTTCAAGAATAGCTGACGTCATCCGTGCGGGCAAGTTGTTCAAAAGAAGTGTATCTTTCCAGAAAGGCCAGCTTAACGGTTCCCACGGGGCCGTTGCGCTGTTTGCCGATAATGATCTCCGCGATGCCCTTTTCCGGATTGTCTTCCGATTTGTTATAAACCTCGTCCCGGTAGATGAAGGCAATCACGTCGGCGTCCTGTTCGATGGCCCCGGAGTTATGACTAACTATTCCATCTGCCAGCCACGAAGACGGCCCCGGAACGGTTAAATCGTACACTTCTTCTTCCCCCGCCGCCTCGATGCGCACGACCCGATCCCAGAAGATATCGTTGGTGCATTGCCGCCGTAGAAGATCGTCATCAAGGATTTCAGCATATTCCTTAAGCAGTTGTCGCGAAGGAGAAAAGCGGAAATGAGAGGTCCCGCCATAAGAGGTGCCTCGGATAGCGGCCATCCGCCTTTGTGATATGCCTGTCTCCATCATTAGAGAGCGCACTCGCTCGAAGACTTCTTGGGGAATCGTGTCCACGTTTGTGTTTGCTACAATATCCGTCAGGGTTTCTGTCAGCCGTTCGGCTTGCACGAGTCTTGGGCCAAAAGCCCCAACCTGCGTCAAAAATCGGCTTTGGGCTTCGACGCCGTGGACCCACACCATATGTGTCGGACGATACCCTTTCATTTGCACCGTCTGAATACGAGCCACAATCCCTAAACGCAGCAACAGGGCAGCAACGTCACCTGCTAGACCACGGCTATTGGTAGAAAAATGTACGCCGTGCCCTCCCCGCTGCCCGCGTTTTCTCGCCGATATCGTCCCATCGGTGGCCCATAAATGCCGAAGCAACAGGGCTATCTGACCGTTGCTCAGACGAAAGACAGCTTGGGGAAGTCGCTTTTCGTATGACCGCTGACCGAAAACTCCCAGTTCCCTAAGCCACCTGTTGAGACCGGCGGGATGCCATCTATTTCCGTTACCGCTGATCACAAGTTGATGCCAGTTTCCTCTGCCCTGATGTCGCGTCACGGTCGCTCCGAATTCCTCCCGTGCGGCAACGGCGATAGCACGGCTGTTTTCCTCCGAACCGGTTGTGTAGCGCATAGGTTGGCCCGACACGTAGCTTCCATCCCCGACAAGATGGCCGAGCAATATCACGCGGGCCGCGGGCCAAACTTCCTGCAATTCAGGCTCGGGGAGCCTACGTGCGATTGCCAGCCTATCACCCTGACGAAGGGCGTCTACATTGCACCATCCACGCGCGCCCAGCAGTTTATGGTTTCCTGTTGCGCATATCAACCGGCCGCTTGCCAGATGGACCTCGAACACCGGCTTGCGACCTACGCACCAGACCTCGTCTGCTCTGGCTTTGACGAGACGACCTTCTTCGGATACGGCAATCACATGCGGCTTATGACCAATAAGGTCACGAATGGCAACGCGACTTCCGTCCGCGAGAATAACTATTGTGTCACCCGTAACACATTCCCGCAGATCCGCCATCTGCGGACGTCGATTGGTTCTGTCTTCCACCTTCCTGTTCAACTGAGAAAGGGCGATAATGGGGACGCTCAGTTCCTTGGCCAGGGCTTTTAGCGAACGGCTAATCTCAGATATTTCCTGTTCCCGTGAATCTTTCCGGCTGCCACCTCGCATGAGTTGGAGATAATCGAGGACCACCAGCTCGAGCCCGGTTTCCGCCTTGAGCCTTCTGGCCTTCGCCTTCATTTCCAGTACCGTGATGGCGGGAGTGTCGTCGATAAAGATACGCGCCTCCGAAAGCCGGCCCGCCGCCGTTGTCAGCTTCGGCCAATCCGTCTCCCCCACCAAACCCCGGCGCAGGCGCTGGGAATCCACCTTGGCGTCCGCAGCCAGCATACGCATGGCCAACTGTTCTTTCGCCATTTCCAAGGAAAAGATGGCCACGGGCAGGCCCAGTTCCACCCCGGCATAACGGGCCAGATTGAGGGCGAAAGCGGTTTTTCCCATGCTGGGCCGGCCGGCGATGATAATCAAATCCGATTTTTGCAGGCCGGAAGTGATGTCGTCAAGTTTATCGAAGCCGGTCGAGACCCCTGTGATAAGATTCTTTCTCTCATAAAGTTTTTCAATCGTTTTAAAACTATCCTTGATGATGTCCGTCAACGGATAGAAAGAGGGCCTGATTTTATGTTCGGAGATCTCGAAGATGGCGTGCTCCGCCTCATCCAGGACCTGATCAATATCCGTACTGTGATCGTAACTGTTTTGCAGGATGCCCGTCGCCGTACTGATCAGTTGCCTGAGGATGGCCTTTTCCTTTACGATCTTTGCGTAATAACCCACGTTGGCTGCGGAAGGCACGTTGTCCACGAGGGAGGCCAGATAGGCCATGCCGCCCACGCCGTCGAGATGTTTCTGGCTTTTCAGGATGTTCGTGAGGGTAATAAGATCGGTGGGTTCGTTTCTATCCGCCAGCTCGACGATGGCCGTAAAGATCCGGCGGTGGCTCTCGCTGTAGAAGTCCTTGGCTTCCAGCACCTCCAGGACATTGTTCAAGGCCTGGTTGTCCAAGAGGATGCCGCCCAATATGGACTGCTCCGCCTCGGTATTCTGGGGGGGCACCTTGTGTAGAGGGGCGGCAACGTCTTTCATCCCTTATGCTAAGCCTCGGCAACTACATGGACTTTAACTTCCGCCGTCACGCCGGCAGGCAGTTTGATCTTGACGGGAAATTCCCCCAGGGCCTTGATTGGTTCCTCGAGCAGAATGTTCTTCCTTTCTATAGGCAGACCCGCTTCCTCCAGGGCTTGCTCAATGTCCTTCGACCCCACGGAACCGAATAATTTATCCTGATCGCCCACACGCCTGGCAATCGTGCAGGTCAGGGCGGCCAATTTTTCCGCGAGCCCTTCCGCTTTCTTCTTCTCCTTTTCCACGATCCGGAGGATATGCTTTCTATCGTGTTCCAGGGTCTTCAAGTTTTTTGTATTGGCCTCGATGGCAAGGCCCTTCGGGATCAAATAATTCCTGGCGTAACCGTCCGATGCCTTCACCGTATCTCCCGCTTGTCCCAGTGCTGCAACATTTTCCTTCAAAATCAAATTCATAGCTACACTCCTTGCGTCATGATAAAAGAAGATATTATCCTTGCCCTTTAAACGATAGGATTTTCCAACCTCTTGTTTAGCTTGCGAAAATCAGCCCATAAATCAAAGAGACCCGCGGCCGCCACCAGCAAGGTGACCATTTGCTGGGCAAAGATAAGAAAATAAATTACATATCTGAAACCTGCTGGCAACGTGCTTTTCTTCAGAAAGAAACTGACAATGGCCAGACCGGCCAGCAGATAAATGGCCGAAATGACCACAACCGTGTTCCAGCCGATAAATGAAGTAACGTTATCGGGCAGGAGGATCATAGCACCGGCACCGATCAAATACCAAACCATTTTTTCCGGCGGCTTCCAGTAGCTTAAGTCGCCGAAATCAGGGGCGGGCAAGCCGCATTTCTTAAGCATGGCCCGTCCTGCCAACAGGTTGGCCCATACCAGAAACATCAAGGCTATCAAAAAAAGGGCGGGAAATATCTCGGTTATGGAGGCCGCAATGGCCGGGATATTATCCTTGATCGCATTGATCTGTTCCGTCGCGACATTCCAGCCGGCGTAAAGGCTGACACTGAATTTTAACTGCTTTTCAATGTAGGTTTGAACCAGATGCCATGGCGTTTCACCCCGTTGTAAGGCATGGTAGCAAATTAAAGAGGCTCCCGGCGTAAAAAGCGCCGCCACCGAGCTCAGGATGATCTTTTCCAGAGAATAGTTTCTTTTCAGGCACTCGGCAATGACAACCCCCAGGGCGGCAAAGGCGGCCAACAAGGGCCAGGTGCCATTAGCGTTGAGCCTGGTGAGCACTGCAAAAGAGAGCAGCAGCGCCAGCACCAACAGGACGAGGCATTTTAGCCGTCCGTTTTTCGCATAAAAATAAAGCACCGGCAGGGGGATGAAGAACATGATGACCGCCCCCACCAGGGGTATCAAGGCCGCAAGGAAAAAGACCAGGGTGGCGAGGGCTAAGTCCCGGTAAAAATTATGATCAAAAGAGCTGCTCTTTTGTTTTTCCAACTGATGAACCTGTCTAATCAAACTTCTTGCCGAAAAAGCGAGAGGGTTTTCGGGGGGATTTACCTTATTTGCCCTCGGCGACGACATAAGGCATCAAGGCTATCATCCTGGCCTTTTTTATCGCCACCGTCAGTTCTCTCTGGTGCTTTGCGCAACTGCCGCTGATCCGCCGGGGCATGATTTTCCCTCTTTCGGTAATAAACTCTTTCAGCCCACCCGGCTGTTTATATTCTATTTTCAGGGTCGAATCATTGCAGAATTTACAAAATTTCCGCTTATGAAAGAACTTTTTCTGGGGCCGCTGTTCTCTGGGGCTTCTTTCCGGTACCGCCATCTATTCTTCCTCCTTCCTCTCCGGTGCAGGGGCTTCGCCTGCGCCGGCAGCTTCGACGCTTTCCGGGCTTGCCGCCGTCTCATGTTCCGCAGCGGGCACTGGTTCCGCCTTTACTTCGGCAGCAACGGGCTTCATCTCCTGCTCCAGGTCCTGCAGATTTACCGTTTCCTGGGTTTTTACCGTCATAAATTTCAAGATCTGTTCACCAATCCGCAGGTTTCTTTCCAGTTCGGTAACAATGGCGGCGCTGCCGGCATAATCAATCAGCACATAATAACCCCTAGAATGCTTATTGATCTCGTAGGCGAGTTTTCTTTTGCCCCACTTGTCAATCTTGATGACGGTGCCTTTTAGGTCTTTGACGATGGCGCTGTAACGTTCCACCAGACCGTTGATGTCTTCCTCGGACAAATCTGCGTTGGTAATGAAGATTGTTTCGTATCTTCTCAAGTTACTTCCTCCTCTCGGCTTTATATCCCGAACACCGGGTTCGGGCAAGGATCTTATATTAAAATGGGCTTGCCTTCTATCCTACCGCTTACGATATTGCAAGCATTTTGTGAAAAGCCGGCTACGTGGCGCCGCCCGCTACCACCTTAATGACGTCTCCCACCTTTACCTCTCCTTCCTGAATGACTTCAGCGAATACGCCCTCCCGGGGCATGACACAATCGCCTACCTGGTAAAAGATGTTGCACCTGGTATGACATTCTTTCCCAATCTGGGTAATCCTGATAAGCACTGCGGCACCGATGGCCAGCGTTGTTCCCAAGGGGAGAAGATGAAGGTCAATGCCTTCAATGGAAAGATTTTCCGCGAAATCGCCATACTCCACCGGCAGACCTTTGGCCCTGATCTTTTCAATGCTTTTCTTGGACAGCAGGCTGAGCTGCCGGTGCCAGTTGCCCGCATGGCCGTCTGCATCCATACCCCAGCCTTTAATCAGCAGGCAGGCACCCACATTTTTTTTCTTTTCCCCTTTTTTTTCACTTATATTGACGGAAAGCACCGTCCCTGCAATTTTCTTCGCTCCCATCAAACGCCCTCGGACTGCAACTTTACTTTTTTTATTATCCCCATCACTGGTAAAAATGTCAAGGTTATTGAGCTGGCAACGGCTGCCTAAATTACCTTAAAATGTTCGCCTGTTAGATACAGACTGGCCTTCCCCCGGCCTCCTTCTGGGACGGGGGCGCCGGTCTCCTCCGGCGGGGTAAGGCGGTCTCGATTCGCCCTCCCGGCCGCCCGCCTCGGTTCTGCGTCGTCGGATGGCGACGGGTTTTGGCAGGATCAGCCAAGCGTCGTCGGGTTCGATACAACTTAATTTCCTGCCCATGAATTCCTCAATGGGGGCGATATAGAAGGCATCCGCTTCATCGGCAAAGCTGATGGACGTCCCGGCGGCACCCGCCCGCCCGGTGCGGCCGATGCGATGCACGTAATCCTCAGGGTCGTGAGGTAGCGTAAAATTGATGACATGGTCCATGCCCTCGATGTGAATGCCGCGCCCGGCCACATCGGTGGCCACCAGGACACGGATCTTGCCGGCCTTGAATTGATCGAGGCGCTGTATCCTCTGTTTCTGGGGAACCTCACCGGAAAGTTCCGCGTTGTCTATCCCATAGCGGGTGAGGATCTCCGCGAGCCGTCTCACCTCATCCCTCCGGTTGCAGAAGACGAGCACCCGTTGCAGATTCAGCTTTTGGATGATGTTGTAAAGGAGCGCGAATTTTTTGTCGGTGGTGACGATATAGACGATCTGCTCGACCGTGTCCACGGCCACCTGTTCCGGTTTGATCTCCACAACCACGGGATTTACGGTCCATTGGGCGGCCAGCCGCGTGATCGCCTCCGTCAAGGTCGCACTGAAAAGGAGCGTCTGGCGCTTTTCCCGGGGCGGGGTACTGTGGATGATCTTCCTGACGTCAGGGATGAAGCCCATATCGAGCATCCGGTCCGCCTCATCGATGATGATTACCTCGACCTTGTTCAAGACAAGGTCCTGCCGCTGCTGGAAGTCGAGCAGCCGGCCGGGGGTCGCCACCACGATATCCACCGGATCGTCGCCCAGTTGCTTGCGCTGTTTTTCGTAATCCATGCCGCCGAATACGGAAATAACCTTCAGAACTGTATATTTGGCAAGCTGGCGGGCTTCCTCGGAGATTTGCAGCACCAGTTCGCGGGTGGGGGCAATCACCAGGACCCGGGGCGTGCCGGACCGCCGGCTTCCCTGGGGGGGATTGTTCAGCAGCCTGGTGATAACGGTAATAAGAAAAGCCGCTGTCTTGCCGGTGCCTGTCTGGGCCCGCCCGCTCGCATCCCTGCCGGAGAGAGAGCTGGGAAGGATCTCCGCCTGGATGGGCGTACAGTACTGGAAGCCCAAATCGCTGATAGCGTGCATGAGCGGCTCAGGGAGGTCGAAGTCGTGGAAACGGACCCGGCCTTCGAGAGGCGGGACCTTAAACTGAGAAAGCCGCCAGGGCGCCGGTGGCGGCGTTTCCACGGGGACCGAGGATGCTCCGGCGCGGGTACTTCTGCCCCTTCTTCTCCGGGGACGGGAGCTTTTTCCCTGATCCCCGGCAGCGGCCTCGGGAGCCGGTGCCTTCTCAAGGGGAAGCACTTCCCCGGAACTTCTCTTCCCTTCCCTTTTCGGTCCGGCAATATCGATAATCTTTTTCAGCGCCTTCTGAATAAATTTCCTCATAGATTATGAAAAAGCCTCCTGCCCTTAATGCGGGCGCCCGCCCCAATCGCCCTATTCCCGGGGATCATAGTCGGCAGACCCACTAAAACATGGCGGTAAATCACCTTTCTTTCAGGCATACTTCTGCTCCCGGTACTGGGCCATGCGAACGTTGGCGTCCAGATCCTTTTTGCGGAGGCGGAGATTCCCGGGGGTAACCTCGACAAGTTCATCCTCGGCAATGAATTCGATGTACTGGTCGAGAGACATGACCCGGTGCGGACGGAGGATCACCGTGGCGTCGGAGGTAGAGGCACGCATATTCGTCAGCTTTTTTTCCTTGACGATATTCACATTCAGATCGGTGGCGCGGTTGCGCTCTCCCACGACCATGCCGCCATAGACCTCCGTGCCCGGCGCGATGATGAGTTCACCGCGGTCCGCCATCGCATGACAGGCATAAGCGGTGACCCTGCCGGCGCGATCTGCCACCAGGGCGCCCGTCACCCGTTGCGGAATCGCACCGAACCAGGGCTCGTAACCCTGAAACAGGGTATTCAGAACCCCCGAACCCTTCGTATCCGTCATAAAGTGGCTGCGGAACCCGATGAGGCCGCGCGCCGGAATGACGAACTCCATATTCACCCGGCCACTCCCCTTGTTGACGAGATTCTCCATCCGGCCCTTGCGCGTAGCGAGCTTTTCCGTGATCACGCCCACGTAGGCCTCGGGAATATCCAGGAAAAGCCGCTCCACCGGCTCCAGGATCTTTCCTCCCTCTTCCCTGGTGATGACCTGGGGCTTGGAAACTGCAAATTCATAGCCTTCCCGGCGCATCGTCTCGATGAGGATCGCCATCTGCAGTTCCCCCCGTCCACAGACATCAAAGGCATCGGCCCGGTCCGTGGGTTTTACCCGAAGGGCCACATTGCGCATGGTTTCACGCTCCAGCCGTTCGCGGATATGGCGGGTGGTGAGATACTTGCCTTCCCGACCGGCCAAGGGGCTATTGTTTCTATAGAAGAGCATCGACACCGTCGGTTCATCCACCCGGATCCGCGGCAGGGGCCGGGGAGCCAACAGATCGCCGACCGTATCGCCGATATTCAGGTTTTCGACGCCGGCAAAAGCAACGATATCGCCCGCTTCGACCTTTTCCACCGGCACTTTTTTCAGCCCCACGAAGGTGTAGAGGGCGGAAAAGCGGATGCCCGGGGTGACGGCAATCTCACCGCAGAGGCTGTATGATTTGTTCATTTCCATAACACCGTTCATCAGGCGGCCGACGGCGATCTGTCCCACATAAGAATCGTAATCGAGGTTCGTGACCAAAAACTGCGTCGGCCCCGCGTCGCTTCCCTCCGGGCCGGGAATCGACTTGAGAATGGTATCAAAAAGGGGCCGCAGATCCATGGAATCGTCACCGGGCTTTTTGTGAGCCACACCTAACCTGGCATTAGTGTAGAGAATGGGGAATTCGATTTGTTCTTCCGTGGCATCGAGATCGATAAAGAGATCATAAACCTCGCTGATCACCTCCTCGATCCGGGCATCGCCGCGGTCGATCTTATTGATGATGAGAATAACAGGCATGCGCCGGGCCAGGGCCTTCTTAAGGACAAAACGCGTCTGCGGCAAAGGTCCTTCACTGGCGTCGACGAGCAGGATGGCCCCATCCACCATGTTCAAACTCCGCTCCACCTCCCCGCCAAAATCAGCGTGCCCCGGCGTGTCTACGATGTTAATTTTTTTCCCTTCATAGCAAATGGCCGTATTCTTGGCCATGATCGTAATGCCTCGCTCTTTTTCAAGATCGAGGGAATCCATGACACGGTCCTCCACAACCTGATGATCGTTGAAGGTGCCGGTCTGTTTCAGCATGCCGTCCACGAGCGTGGTCTTGCCGTGATCTACGTGCGAAATTATAGCGACATTTCTAATATTTTGTTTACGCATCTGCGTTTACCCGCCTCTTCTCTTTTTTAAGGATTCCCGTTTCGGCGCCTGATCACACAGGCAAGGATTGTCTGTTCAATGATGGTCGTTTTGCGGGTATTAATTTTATAATGATAACATAGATTAAGGACGGGGTCAACGGCTGTTTGAGCCAACGGGGCGCGGGCAATTCCATTTATGACCTGGCGAGTCGGAATGTAAATCCGTAAAGAAACAGGGCCAGCAACCCAAAATAGATCAGCACCCGCTTCACGTCCTGGGCAAAGAAACCGCCCAGCGCCAAAAGGGCATAAATACCGAGAGCTGCGAGGTGCCCAAGGGTTATCCAGGTCGTGAATTTCCCTAACAATCCTTCTTGGCGGGGAAAAGTCCCACTACTCATCAATAATATACCCAAAAAGAGGTAATACCAATCAACGGGCCAAAGGAGCCAAAGATTGGCATTGTGGTGCACCACCGTATGCTCGGAGAAGGCCCAGGACAAAGTTAAATAAAGGGCAAAGAAACCCGATATCGCTCCCCAGAGAGCCAGCGCAAAACCAAAGATCCTGACGCCCCTTTTTTGCAAGGAAGTTTTTAATGCCACGACTGTCCCCAGCAGCAGCGGAGTACCGATGATTACCCAGAAGATCATATAGCCGTTGTAAAAGGGGACTGCCGGATCAGGAAACTCGACCAACATTCTCCTGTCCGACAAAAGCTTTTCACGGCCACGAGTGCTGCCGTCGTCGTTATAGGCGGGCAGCGTCAGGAGATATTCCCGGAGTTTCAAGGGTACAAACATTTCTTCCCATTTTGAGAGGGGGCGGTCGGCCTCGCTGTTCAAGATCACATCCTGGCCCATGGCCATAACAGGCGATGAGGCATTGTAGTCCATGACCATGTCCCGGAATGTACTACCGGAGCCGGCACGTTGAAAGCGTGCCGCGATCTTGCCACCGATCGCTTCGTCGATATAATTCCTGGGTCGCGTCGAACAATTGTCTACGAAGAAAAGATAGCGATAATAGCGGCGCTCCGGTTGGGATTCGCGTTTCAGTATCATAAGCAAGGCTTGCTTCTGCCGGAACGTCAGGTTGAGATGTTCCTGAACAAGCCACCGCTGTTCTAAATTTGAAACCTCGACCTCACGGGAGGCATCTGAGATGTCCAAGTAATAAAGCAGAAAACCGCGGAGAAATTTCACAATGAAACCAGGATCATAAAAATCAAAGGCCCCCCAGTTGTAACCCACGTCAAGCCTTTGGGAGGGATCAACGACCCGGAACATGGTGTGGCCGTATTTCGTATAAATATCTTCACCGGCCCCGCGCGTAAGAAGGTAAATATCTACATTATCTATATTTCTTGGTTCAGGCGGGATGAATTTTACGCTTGCTCCGGCTCCAAAAGGAACGCCCAGGCTGAAAAGCAGGACAAAAAAACAAGTGCCCAGCTTAAGGCGGCATGGTAATATCATCAAAGTACCTTCTTCTAAACTCTGCAACTAATTTTGGCACTCATATCATAATTACGACGGCACCTCCAATCATTACATCAGCAACAAAGTATGGCGGTGCAGTTTTTTTTGTGGTATGCCATTTCCGTGCAAGCTGAGGCCATTTCAATTCCAAATGGCGAATCATATTAAAACACGAGGACAGGGGAGACACTATGCCTGATTACTGGATTAAGATTACTGAAACCGAGGAAGAGGACCTGAAAAATCACCATTATCTGATCACCGCCAAAGACGAAAGGGAGGCAAAAAAATTCGCCATGAAATTTATGGAGCGTTTCATCGACGGCGATGAAGATCCCGATAAGATCGAAAACGGCTATGCTTTCTACAACAATTCCATTTTTGTCCGGCTGGCTGACATCAAGGAGACAACAAAGGAGCAATTCAAGGAATTTCTGCTAAAAATTCACACGATCAATATGACCTGAACCGAACCCCTTAATTCCCGGCCGGAGGCGGATCGGCCTGACGATTTTGCCTCGCTTTCAGCACGTCCTGCCAAAACAAAACAGGACCCTCCAAGATGGTCAGGCCGGGCTATCCAAAGCGGGCACGGGGTTGCCTTGTTCCCGGACGGCTGCCTTTCGCGCCGCCGCCTCGGCTTTGGCTTCAAGATTTTCCAGGGCTAAAGCAGCGGCATTCTTTTCATAGAAACAACCCGGCTCATAGGTCCAACCTGCGGCCAGGCGCGCTTCCTCTCTTTTCAGGGTTAAGGACGCGTAACGCCCGACCAGGGGAGCCAGTACACGCGTCAGCGGACCGAACGTGGCATAAATGTCCTTCAGCAGGGCATCCATTTCTCCCGCAAGCCGCGGATCGCGCTTATACCCTTTGCGCATGGCCCAGAGAGCGCCCGCATAAGTGGAGCGAAGCGGGAATACCTCCCGGGCGAAACGCCGCCTGATCCTTGGTTCCCGATGATCCTTATACCGCTGCCAACCCTTCAGGAGAACGCCGATGAGTCGGAACAGGCTGGGGCCGTTTACCCTGAAATCGCGCTGAAACGCCTCATTAAGATACCGCTCCTCGGCGCCCGCGGGGATATGTTTGTGCCGATAACCGAAGCGGTACTGGCCGTGGGCATCCGCCAGGGGAAACTCCGTTTCGGGCAGGAGCGTCCCTTCCCGGTGGTGCCTTTCGTACAGGGGCGTACCGGCGTTCGGGGTATAGAGCATGAACTGGTGAAATACCGTGTTATGGCTTATGGCATAGTCGATAATCGCCCCGATGTTTTCGGGGGTGTGGTCTTCCAGGCCAATGATGGAAGAACCGAGGACCCGAATCCCATGCGTCTGCAGCCGTTCCACGAGTTCCTTCGTATCTACCCCGCGGAGCTTCTGGTAAGCGCTGTTTTCGCCTTCCAGTCCCATCCAAACCCAGGTTATTCCCAGTCCCACCAGTTGCTCCATGCTATAGGATGTCAGGACGCGGGCGGAACTGAAAACATAGAGCGACCAGTCCTTATCATGGGCTTGCATCAGTTCCAAAAGACGAAGCGCCCGTTTGCGGTGGAGCAGAAAATTCTCATCCAGAACAAAAAAGGAGTGTGTTTTGAGCTCGGTGGCAATCTGCAACATGACGGTAAACAGTTCATCGCCGGTTTCATAAAAGTTAAGGAAATTTCCCTTGCCGCCGAATAAGGCGGAGGTGGAACAGAAATTACACCCCACGGGGCAGCCGACGGAAGGGATCAGGATGGCCGCTGTTCCCCCCGGCCGGTTGCCGAGATTGACCCCCATGATGCGGCCGTCGAAACAGGATAAGGCGGCGGGATGGCGGATCGGGGCGTCTTCTGGTGCGCCCAAAAACCGGCGGAACCAACGGATGCCGTCGCCTCGGACAATGAAATCGGCAGTGATGCGGTTTTGAATATCAGGCGCATTGGCGACATGGCCGCCCACCACAATCAGGGTCTGGGGGCAATAGCGACGGATGAGTTCACACATCCTCTTGACCTTCCCCACATTCGGGATAATCGCCCCGATCCCGATCACATCATAGTCGTTTTCCCGGATCTCGGCGATGAAACGCTCCTGGGAAGGGAAATCTAAAAGGGTGCAGGGAGCGTCGATATTGGCCTGGATCATCATCAGGCCAAAGGTGCGGTGAAACATCCGCAGAGAAAAACCGCCCTGGACGCGTGTTACCTGATTTTGGTACAGTTCCATAGGGTTGATGGTCCGGCTCCCGTATTCATCGTCCCTGGCATAAGGCCCGAAGGCATTGGTTAATAAAATGCGCGTCTTCTTACCCCGGGGGGAACTGAAGAGTGGCTGGTCCGTCAGGGTTTCCGGTTCATCTGTTTTATTCATTTATAATCCTTTTTTAAAATTTTTTGCATTTTACTTTGTGCTTTTAACTAATGAAAGCAGTAATTTAGCTTTTACAAATGTTTTACAATGACCTTTTTCCGGAAGGTATTGCGCCGCTGCCTGCGCTCGCTTGGGTTGACTCTCTTTTCCGTCTGTGTAAAAATACATCATGACGCACCGCATTCCCTGGTTTTTCCATCCCGTCTTTGTTTTTGTTTTTTCTGTACTGGCACTGGCCTCTTCCCTGGTCCTTTACATCTACTGGTATGTCAGCGTCAGTGCCGGACTGCAGGCCCTGGGGCGCCGTTACCACCTCGATCCCAACGAGTTTCTGGAACCAAGGACCTGGGTCGTCATCCTGGTTCTCTCCCTCCTGGTTGCCATCATCCTGGGCGGGACGCTCATCATCTTCATCTTCAGCCAGAAGATGGTGCGTCTCAATCGCTTGCAACATGAATTCATCAATAATTTCACACACGAGCTTAAGACACCAGTTACTTCTCTGAAGCTCTACCTGGAAACGTTCCAGAAACATGACCTGCCCCGTGAAGAACAGCTGAAGTATATCGGGTACATGCTGCAGGATGCCAAGCGTCTCGCGGAACATATCAACCGGATTCTCAGTCTGGCCAAGATCGAAACAAAGACCTACGGCGGGGAATTTATTACGGCCGAGCTGGTGGAAACGGTGGGACAGTTTGTACAGCACAATCGGCACCTCTTCGGAAACAGCGACATCCTGATTCACAATCCCTCGGGGCAAACTTTCTTGTATCCAATTAATCAGCCGCTCTTTGAAATGCTCTTGATGAACCTGCTGAATAACAGCATCGAATATAACGACAGCGAGAAACCGCGCATTGATATTAGTTTTCGGCCGCAAAAAAAGAGGCTGCAAATTCTTTTTGAGGATAACGGCATCGGGCTCAAACCAGCGGACTTAAGAAAGGTTTTTCGGAAATTTTACCGGGGAGGTGAGGCAACCGGGCACTCCATCAGGGGGACGGGACTGGGACTCTATCTGGTCCAGCACATCGCCCGGATGCATAAAGGCAAGGTAAGCGCCGCCAACAGGCCGGGCGAAAGGGGGGCTGTTTTCACACTTACCCTCCCTTTGAATCCTCAGACGACGGAGGAAAGGTGATCATGTTCCATATTCTTACAGAGGCAGGATATGGAAAATTCCGGTAAAAAGCGCCTTCTGGTCATTGAGGACGATGACCATATCGCAGAGGGTTTAAAGCTGAACCTGGCCATGCAGGGCTATGAGGTGGACGTTGCGCCGGACGGTGTCTCGGGCTTGCAGAAATGGAAGGCCTGGCAACCCCACCTGATCGTTCTGGACATCATGCTGCCCGGCATTGACGGCTTTTCCATCCTTCAGAACATACGTCTGCAGGATGAGCAACTGCCGATCCTCATCCTCTCCGCCCTGGGAAGCACGGAAGACCGGATAAAGGGCCTGACCTGGGGCGTAGATGACTATCTGCCCAAACCTTTCAATCTGGAAGAGCTTTTGCTGCGGGTGGAAAGGCTCCTGGCCCGTGCCTCCCGCCCTGCCGGGACGGGTAAGCAGCCCACAGAGCCGCAGATTTATACCTTCGGCGCTAACCGCGTCGATCTCAGCACCTCCACGGCCAATGTCAAAAGCGGCCGGATCATACTGACCGAGCAGGAAACGAAGCTGTTGAAACTGTTTATCAAGCACCGGGGCCAACCGCTTTCCCGGAAACAGCTCCTGGAAATCGGTTGGGGATACACCGGCACCGTGACTACCCGGACGGTGGACAATTTCGTTGTCCGTCTGCGTAAATATTTCGAAGCGGACCCTCAACAACCCGTCTATTTCCGCAGCCTCCGGGGCGTCGGTTATATCTTTGACCATGAAGATCCGGAGGCATCGTCGTGAATCAAGCGGTGCCGGAACATTTCCTGGTATGAGCGCCGGCCTGCTCCCCCGGCAGGGGCCCTGCCAGCACTTTTTCAAGTTGATCGATAAAGCCCCGCTGCCCCGGCAAAATTTTTTCCCGCGCGGCAGGCAACGTAAACCAGCCGGCCCGATCGACTTCCGGAAAGGTCTCCTGCTTTCCGGACCGGGGCGGCCATTCCATGGTGAACAGATTGCTTTTAATCGCCGCCGCCTCGCAATCACCTTCCAACGCCCAAGCATGAACAAGCTTCCCGCTCGCTTGCCTAAGGGCCGTCAGGGGCACGGGCTGCCCCGTAATGTCACAACCTGTCTCCTCGTGAAATTCCCTTCTCGCCGTTTCGAGAAGATCCTCGCCTTCCTTGATTTCTCCCTTTGGTATGGACCAGGACCCCTTGTCTTTATTTTTCCAAAGAGGCCCACCGGGATGAACAAGCAAAACCTCCGGAGCACCATTCCGGCAATGATACATTAATATGCCCACACTCTTCTTTCCCACGCAGCGCCCCCTTTTGCCTCAATTCACACGCATGGTCCGTCCTTGCCAGTACTCTTCACGCAAGGCGCCTTTCAAAATCTTTCCCGTGCCGCCTTTGGGCAGCACATCGCGGAATTCTACCGACTTGGGCACTTTGTAATGCGCGAGATTAGCGCGGCAGTGGGCGCGGATTTCGTCAGCCGTTGCGCTTTCACCGGGTTTCAGCACGACAAGCGCTTTAGCCGTTTCGCCCCATTTTTGATCGGGCACAGCAATGACGGCGCATTCGCAAACCTTGGGATAGGCATACAAACAATTCTCGATTTCGACGGAAGAAATATTTTCGCCGCCGCTGATGATAATGTCCTTGCTCCGATCTACGATCAAAACATACCCTTCATCATCCATCACTGCCATGTCGCCGGTGTGAAACCAGCCATCGCGAATCGCCCGTGCAGTGGCCGCAGGATCACGCCAGTAGCCCTCCATCACCGTGTTCGCCTGCACAACGATCTCGCCAATCTCCACGCCGTCGCGGGCGACATCTTGGCCTTCCGTATTGACCACGCGCAAACCAACACCCGGGAGCGGGTAGCCGGTCCTGGATTCACGGAGAATTTTTTGCGCCGGCGCATCGCCGGCAAGATGCGCCTTGTGCCACGCGCAAGTAAGGATGGGTGTTGTCTCGGTGAGACCATAACCGACAAAGCAGCGGCATTTAAAACCTTCCTGGATGGCCTTGACGAGTGTTGGCGACGCGGGTGCACCGCCAAGATTGATGGCCCGCAGGCTTGATAGATCGTAGCGATCGAAACCGGGATGGCTCAAAATTAAGTTAAACACGGTCGGCACACCGAACAGACGTGTGATGCGATGGCGCTCAATCGAAGCGAGGATTACCGCCGGGTCAACCTTGCGGAGCATGACGTGTGTTCCGCCCACCATCGTCACGAATTGCGGCGTGCCCCAGCCGTTGACATGGAACAGGGGAACGATGTGTAAGACGATGTCTTCATCGCCGAAGCGCATGCCGAGCGCGACATTGAACGCGTGGAGATACAAAGCGCGATGCGTGAGCGCGGCGCCTTTCGGCTTGCCGGTCGTACCGCTTGTGTAAAACAATTCGGCAACATCATTTTCATCCAAGACCGGCGACCGATACGCAGCGCTGGCAGCTGCCAGGAGCGATTCATAATCGTATCTTCCCACATCGCCGCAGGGGCCTTCGATGACAACCATTATTTTCGTATCGGTAAGCGACCCCTGTAACTTCGCCACGAGCGGTAAAAAATCGCCATGGAAAAAAAGCGCGCGCGAGCCGGCATGATTGAGGATGTAGCCGATCTCCCGGGGACTGAGGCGGATATTGATCGGGTTGAGTATGCAGCCGGCTTCGAGAACGCCAAAGTACGCTTCTAGCAACTGATGCGCATTGGAAATAAGAAAGGAGACGCGATCGCCTTTTTGCAATCCCAGGTCGCGTAGCGCATTCGCGAGGCGGTGCGTGCGCTCGGCAAATTGCGCATAGGTAAATTGTTTTTCGCCGTCAATCACGCCGGTTTTTTTTGCGAACAGCATTTCCGCGCGATCACGAAATGCGAGTGGTGTCAGAGCTACGAACATCCTCTTCTCCCTATGACTAGAGTCGGTGAATCGTTGGGTTCTCCTGGATATCTTCATAAGCATCCTGTGAAAACCGGGGCGTGCAAATTGCCAGGATGATTAAATCCTCCGAACCGGAGTTCGTGATGCGCTGACGACACATCGGCGGGATGAGCACGATGTCGCCGGCATGCACTTCCTGGGGCGGTAGTTGCCCAACCTCCACGCGCCCCCTGCCCTTGACGATGTAGTAACGCTCGGCGGTTCCGGTAAGGCGATGCCAACGCGTTGTCACGCCGGGCGCCACCCTAGCCCGTGCTATTGAAACCTCCGGATCATCCGGCGAGTTGGATAATTCGGTAATATGACACCCTTCGGGGGTATAGAACTCCTTGCAAAAATCTTGCTTTTTAATGGCTTCTTTCATGTAAATTTTATCTTATCATTCCCGGCCTTGATTTTTCAAGATCATACAATTATAAGTGGTTTCCATTAGCAACTCAATTATGGAGTTTATTATCTCATGAAGGCATGGCGATCTTTGCACGAACAAAGAAAAGTGTTACCGCCACGAATAACACCATGATAAGTTTTCCCAGCCTCCATTGTAAACCACCCAGCCACCAACAGCATCCCCTTAAGCGCTATTCAATAAATTTTTCCTTCAGCAGACTTCTTTTCGGTATAGACAGCATCCACATCGATGTCCACGTGAGCCCTCAGCTGCACACCGCCGTCAAAAAGGCCGTTTCCCTTTTAATGATCAAACACAGCCGCGCCGAAAAGTTCTTCTTGGAAAAGAAAAAGGACCACCGTGAAAACGAAAAACTTGAGTTGAAGCGAATTTGCACAGAAGTCCTGTCGGAAGGAATAAACAGGGCCAAGGCCGAATCGGAAGTTCAGATCGATTTCCTGGGACAGCTTTCTCTCGCCAAAATGTTTCTTGAAGAAACCCAAAATGAATATCAGGCATTAATAGCAAGATTTGAAATCCTCATTAGAAACATTTCCTTATCTCGACAGTATGACCAATATGAATGGTTAAAGATGAGGGACAAACTGGCTGAAATCAAGCGCGACCAGAACCTCATCATTAGGCTCGTGGGAGAAGAGCTATTTGGGTTAATGGCCGACATTAACACCAACACTTTGAAAAATCTTCGGGAGACAAATTTCCCTGCTGAATGCATTCTGCCGGACAACTTTTTCATCAATCCCACCTTCCATATTGACAACGTAGCGGACGATTTCTTTCTCATGGATGCCTATGTGCTCATGGGCCAGCGATCCGATGAACCAGATAATTACAACAACCTTAAGGCGATCATCATTGACCTGTTTAGCAAAACGGATTTATTGCCGGAGGGGACGGAGAGCGGTGAAGCTGGGAATAGAGAAACAAACAGAGGAGACCTTCTATGCGCAGACGGCAACGCCTTGGATCCCTGGTTAAAGGAAATCGGCAATGTCGATCCGATGTTCAACTGTTTTGCTACAAAAACGCAGTATATAAAGGCCAAACGCCGTAAAATATCGAAGGAAGTGCTTCTCGAATTAGAAGCGAAGATGAAAGACCAGGAACAGCTCTTGAATCGTTTTTATAAAGAATTCAAGAGACAGGGGTTGTTAAAACTTATCGTAGCCGCTTATGAAATGAAAACCATCTACCGCAGCTACTGCCCCCCTTTGCGTCCGGTGCAAATCCGGGAATATCTTGTAAAACGCGGTGCGAGAAAATCCCTGGTTAGAGAATTAAAGCGCCGGAAGTCATCAGGCGGCAAGGACGTCTGCCTTGCTCCGCTTCAGGAAACGATCCGTCGGATAAGGTTTAGTTTCGCTCCCAAGAAGAAGGTGCTGCTGTTAGGTTTTCTCAAAGATTTTCTTCGGTATCACAGGGACCTGGAAAATGGCTGGCTCGTGAAACAGGCAATAGGCGCAATTAACCTTATACAGGATGAAAAAAATTTAATATTATCAAAGAAAAATCGTCTGCTCTACGAGTTTCCACTCCTCGAGAAAGGACCTGATGATGAAAGACCCGTTATCGGTCATGTTATTCTTAAAGCGGACATCCGCGGTTCGATGGATATCGCCCACACGATGAGCACCAGGGGCCTTAATGTTGCCTCATACTTCAGCCTTAACTTCTTTGATCCCATCTCCGAAATCGTTTACGACTATAATGCAACCAAAGAATTTATCGAAGGAGATGCAATTATTCTTTCCATGTTCGAAAATGAAGACAGGTCGCAGGGCGGATATAGTGTGGCCCGTGCCTGCGGATTGGCGATCAACATGCTGAATGTTGTTCGCCAATACAATATTAAAAATCAAAAACATGACCTGCCCATTCTCGAACTGGGAATCGGCATCTGTTACAAACAGAGCCCGCCCGCGTATCTATTCGATGGAGACTCCAAGATCATGATTTCCCAGGCCATCAACCTTGCCGATCGCTTGTCCAGCTGCGACAAGAAGTTGCGCAAGCGTTTCAAGGATCAAGAAAGGATGTTTAATCTCTTTGTATTTCAGCATGTTCGGAATGAAGACATCGAGGCTACGGCAGATGACCTTTCGCTAAGATACAATGTCAATGGGATTGAACTTCATCCGGAGGGTTTTGCCAAACTCACCGGTGAAATCAGCCTGAAAAGCATCGAGTATCCGCTAGAGAATGAAGAAAAGGTCACACTTTATACCGGTAAGGTGCCCACAATAAGCGGTAAGTATCAGCGCCTGGTAATCCGAGAAGCCGCCATCCTTGAAGTAAAACCGGAAACCATGGATGTGATCGGTCCAACCGCAAGAAAATACTATGAAGTTTGTACCCAGCCGGCAATTTACGAATTCATCGACAAACATGCTTCGCACGCTAAATCAATATAGCGAAGTCTGCTAGGAACCGAATCTTTGCACCGCGCGGGCATGGGCCTTGGCGACTTCGGCCGACCGGCTCCGGGGAGAAGCATTGGTTACCAGGGAGCGGAGCAGTTGGGAGGACTCCTGCGCGACTTCGCCTACGGCACGATTGAACGCTGCTTCATTCGCAGCGGAAGGCTTAGCAAAGCCGCTAATCTTCCTCACGAACTGCAAAGCAGCAGCGTGAATCTCGTCCTCCGTTGCCGGTGGCTCGAAGTTATATAACACCCTGATGTTTCTGCACACCTTATTTACCCCCTTATAAAATGCATTGCCCGCCAGGAAAGGAGTAAACGTTAGTTTCCCCTCTTGTCCCCACGGATAGTTTTATACTCGCGATACAATAAATAGCCGCCCCAGATAAAAGAGATGATCATGAGCAGGATACCCACGCGATTGGAAAAAACTGCGAGAGTGTGGTCGTATTTAAGCCATCGCAAGTCGCGCAGGAGGTGGTGCCAATCGTGAAAATCGGGGTTGTCACTGCCGATGTTGCCGCCGAGGAGAGGCAGCTCTAAGGATCGGGCATCATTGATGTAGGGTGCAATATCCATAAAGTTCTCTCCCATCCACCAGAGCGTCATTGATGCGGCAAAGGGATCCCGGTAAAAAAGAAAAGCGCCCATGCAAATTAAAGGCATCGCGATCTGCCCGAGCGTCCCGCCCAAAACACCCAGGAAACTTCCGAAAAAACTGAAGATAACGTGGCCAGCTTCATGAAAAGCCAGATTGATTCCGTGCAGGAAGGTATCTGAAAAATAATCGCTATCCATAGGTAAGGCAATTAATTTCCATCCCCAGATAAAAATGATGGCATAGGTAAGAATCCGGCCGGCCCAGAAAAAAATATTCTTTTCTCCTTCAGAAACAACGAGATAGGCCTTTAGCGTATTTGCCCATCCCACTCCCGGGTCCGATGTCCTTATCTCGCCTTCCGGCGGCAAATAGTCGAAGTCTGCCTGCGCCAACTTGGCGAAAATCACGCCGCAGCACAGGCACTCTTGCTTTTCTTCTCCCTGCTCGGTTCCGCATTTCGGACAGACCAACGATCAATCTCCCATAAGGACAGTAAAAACCGCTGCCTTTTGTCAAAATCCGCCCGCCGACGTAATTCACCTTATTCTCATCGGTGCATAGGTCACCCGGACTGCCCGGCATGTTAAAGCTCAAGGGCAAGATCTAATTTGCGTCAGGCGCGGAGAGTAAAACGGCCGGCCGGTTGGCAGGCGACAATGGCGCAAGCGTTTTCTTTACCCGTTCACCATAGGCACGCGCCTTGGCAATAATTTCCGCTTCGTCAAGCGTCCACAGGCGGCGGTTTTCCATCACCGGGCGTCCGGCAATGAGAACGGTTTCAACATCGCTCGCTTTCAGTGCATAAACTATTTGCGCGTAGATGTCGTAAACCGGCACGGCATGCGGCACACCCAAGTTCAGCACGATGAGATCGGCCTTTTTTCCCGCTTGCAGCGAGCCGATCTCCTTTTCCATGTGCAGCGCCCGCGCCCCTTCAATCGTGGCCATTCCCAAGACCTGTTCAGCGGAAAGGACGCGCGGATCCATGCGGGTAACTTTCTGGAGCTTCGCCGCAAGGTCCATCTCTTCCATCATGTTAAGGTCGTTGTTGCTGCCGCTTGGGCCGTCCGTACCCAACCCAAGACGCAAGCCGGCTTCGCGCATCTCGATCACGGGAGCGACACCGCTCGCCAGCATCATGTTACTCGAAGGGTTGTGCACACACCCTGCATCGTGCCGCGCAAGCAGCGCAATATCTCCGCCGTCCAGCCAGACGCAATGTGCCGCTAAAACGTCCGGCCCCAGCAACCCGAGGCGATCGAGGTATACGACCGGCGAGCCGCCGTTCTTCGCGCGGCTGTCTTTCAGCTCTTTTTTTGTTTCGGAGAGGTGAAGCATGACCGGGGCGCTGTACTTCCGCGCCAGTGCGAAGCTGTCGCGCAGCGTCTTTTCCGAAGCGGTATAAATCGAATGCGGGGCCACCGCAGCTCGGACCAGTGGATCACCCTGCCAGTGCTTCAGGAATTCCTCGCTGTAGGCAAGCCCCTCCGGCACCGTCTTGTAACCCGGCACGGGAAAATCGAGGATGGCTTCGCCGAGCAGGCCGCGCATACCCGCCGCCTTTGTTTCGCGTGCCACGGCGTCTTCATAATAATACATGTCCGCAAAGGTCGTCGTCCCGCCACGGATCATCTCCAAAAGCGCGAGCCGCGTGCCCCACACGACGAATTCCTCATTCACGTTGCGGGCTTCGGCCGGAAAAATATACCCCGTGAGCCAATCCTGCAGGTTCAGGTCGTTGGCGATGCCGCGCAGGAGCGTCATCGGCACATGCGTGTGCCCGTTGATGAGACCCGGCATCACCAGCTTACCCTGCGTGTCGATGGTCCGTGCGGCGGCGTATTTGGCTGCCAAATCCTTGCGGAAACCGACGGCAACGATCTGGTCGCCACGGACGGCTACGGCCCCGTCCTCGTAAACGTGCCGTCCGGCATCCATAGTGACAACCGTTCCACCGGCCACCAGCAGATCGACCCGACTCTCGGGCTTCGTTTGCGCCGAAGCACTAATGCCACACCCGCCAATCAGCAGCGCTATACAGAGTCGCAAGAACGTTCTGCCGATCATTTTAACAAAATTGGTGTCTCTTCGTGACATGTGAATCTCCCTTCAATCTCTCACGGCAGAATGGCAAACACCCGGGCCGGAAAACCAGATCCGCCCTTTGGCTTTGGGAAAGCCGCCACTACCAGGGCACCCACCTCCGGCACCCCGTCCAAATTCGCCAGGAGTTCTATTTGGTAGTGGTTGTTCTTCAATACGTACGTCTCCAGGGAATAGTCGTCCTTGGAGACAGCTATGCCGGGATCCGTATCGGTTGTCTCATGGCCGGAAGCGGTGATCTTACGATTCTCATACAGGTATTTCAGCACCTCCAGACTCCAACCGGGGAAGTGGGCGATACCCTTGGCGTCCTTATTCTGCATGGCTTCCATATCGGGCCACCGCCGGCACCAGTCAGTGCGCATCGCCACGAATGTTCCCTCGGGGACTTGACCATGCCTTTTTTCCCAATCCCTAATGTCTTCCATGGTAATCGTGTAATCAGGATTTTTGGCTACCTTCTGGTGAACATCGATGACGACTAAGGGCATAAGCATCTCTTTTACACCGATCTCATCCACGGTACGCATGCCTTTCACGAAGTGCGCCGGCGGGTCCACATGGGTTCCCCACTGGCCGACATGAGTGAAGGACTGCGCATAGAAGCCGCTACCCCTTATTCCCACTCCCGCTTCATACCAATATAGGGTCTCTCGCTTCTCGTCGGGAAAACCTTTCCAGTGCGGAATCCCCGGCGAGAAGGCGTGGGTAAGATCGACGAATCTCTTGGCCTTAATCACTTGCCAGGCATCTTTAAGAGTAAGCTCCCCCGAAGCCGGACAGGAGGAGGATGAAATCAAGATGATCCCCGTTATCACCAGCATCGGCACCGTAAAGCTTCTGATGCTTTTCATCGCTTCCCCCGACCATGAGCCTTGTACTTCAAGTAGTGATCTAGCTAATTGTTTACTAAGAATTAATCATACTTAGGACTTCTTGATTGCCAGCATGATTGCAAAAAACGCTGCCTCTCTTCCATCGTTGTTCTTTATATTTTTATCGACAGCGGCCCTGAAAAAGTGACCGATGCGGCGGCAGCAGTCCCTGGCCCGACCGATTTTTCTTCCCGGCCAATTACGTTTTATACCAGCCTCGACAGCCACCCCTTAGGGATGGACTTTCATAGGTTGGATGGCCCGAAAAAACCAGCGTCGACAAATTTTTTCATCCACAAGCTGCCGATAACGCCAATTGCGCCGGCAATCCAAATGTATATAATCGGTGTTAGTACAACTTGCCCTGTTTTTAAGATAATGTAACTAAGAACAATCGGCGTTAATCCACTAAAAATTACCATCCCCAAATTGAAAGCTAAAGAAAGCCCGGTGACTCTGACTTTTTGAGGGAACAAATAGCTGATAAGCAAACAAGAAAGGACCACAAAGAAGCCATTTATCATGGTGACTAAACATAAGCCTAACGTTAAAAGACCAACGGTTTGCGAAAGTGAGATAATGTAATAACCAAGCGGTATAATAAATAAAAGCATAAAAAAACACTTTATGGTAACTTTAACGGGGTGATAACGGTTAGCAAGAGCACCAATCAGTAACGAAGCAAGAACTGATAATAAAGCAGCAATCCAAAGCGGATGCTTTGCCACAGACATATCTATATGCATTATTTGTTTGAGGTAAGTAGGCATAAATATCATCGTAAGCATTCCAATGGTAGCCATAGGTGTGGTTACGCAAATGCCCATGATAACTTCTTTCCAATGGTGTCTTAATACGTAGGAAAAGGGGATTTTTACTCTTTCTTCTTGTTTTGTTGCAAGCTCAACGATAATTTCATGCAATTTTTCACGGATTAAGTAGCTTATGATCACTATAAAACCGCCAATTATAAACGGAATACGCCAGCCCCAGGCACGCATTTGCTCCGGGGTAAGTATTGATAAAAGCACTAAGTTTACTAGTGCTCCCAGTAACATGCCGGCGCCCGTACCCGCTAAAGCCCCACCGATGGCATAGCCGCGCTTGTGAGGGATGGATTCGCTGGCAAAGACAATCAGACTACCTAATTGACCACCCATCGTTAACCCTTGTACTAAGCGGAAAACAAGCAATATGATAGGTGCCGCAGTTCCAATGCTGCCGTATGTGGGTAAAACGCCTATCCCAATAGACACAGTGCCCATCAAAGCCAGCGTTATAACAACTATTTTTTTGCGTCCGTACAAGTCTCCATAATGCCCCGCTATAATGCCGCCAAGAGGTCTGGCAATATAACCCATAACAAATACAACAAAACTGCTAATAACCGATATTAGTTCGTTGGCATTGGGAAAAAATTGACCGGCAAAATATACGGAAAATAACCCATAGATTGTAAAATCATATAATTCAAACATGCCACCAAGGGAAGAAAGAATGACTAATTTTCTTTCGTTTTTGTTAAGGTCGTATTTTAATAAAGACAATAAGCTTTGCATAAAAAGACCCCCCTAAGTAATAAAGATTTTGATAACTTGTAGTGCTTTTTTAGTGGCGCGGAAGTATAGGAAAGCTGTTTTAGCTTGTCAAGCGGTATTTAACAGCGCTATTTAACAGCAAATTTAGTGCAGGCGCCGGCAGCGTAAACATGGCAATGCAGCAGCTCGCTCCATGCGGAATTTGATGCAGAATCCAGATTCTCAGCCTATTCAGCGCAGAAAGACCTGTTCGGCCTTCTCCACCGCAAAGGGCAAGGTCTGCCGCTGCCGGCCGGTGCGGGCATCGAGGATGATGAGTTTCCGTTCTTTAAACACCAGGACCTCCTGATCATTCAGCCAGCCTATCAGGCTTGCCTTGGGCAGCTTCCAGAGCCTCCGGGAAGGAGAAGCTGTGGTCAAGACTTCCACAAGCGGGTGCCCTTTCGCCAGCTTCTGCAGACGGGTCATTTCGCCGGGTTTCCGGGGAAGAGTCGGATTGGCACTCTCGGTCAGGCGAATTTCCGTGCCTTTTTGCTCCTCGGTTCTGGTGGAGGCAACGGTGTGGGCAATGAGCGACAAACCGGGGGAGATGCGGGCATTTTCAATAAAAAAGCTGATGTCGTAATCGGCGTTTCCATACCTCTGGAATTCATCGAACAGGGTGATCTCCCGTCCATTTTTTCTCATCTTCGTCACGTCGTTACTCGCGTTTTCCCAGCCGCAACAGCCATCATCAGGCAGGGCTTCGATGATGATGTCGCCTCCGGCAGCGGCATCGAGAATTTCTTCACACACCCGGGAAAGTTTTCGTTCCCGCCAAACGTTTCCCTTCTTTTGCAGGAGGGAGGTGGCTTGGTAAGTTCGCTCGATCTGTCCGGGGATCCAATAGGTTACAAAGAGGAACGCATCGATGCCTTCGGCAGGCGCCCAAACCTGGCCGACGGGACAGGTTTCCGTGCAAACTCCCGTTTCGCAAATACAGGAGGGAAGCTCTTGCTGGAACAAAACTTGTTTCTTCGTTCCCCCCAGGTCCGTCTGGGATACTTGAAAGGTGGCCGTCACTACCGGTACGGAATAGCCGTCCCGTTCCAAACGTTTCACGACCTCCATCCGGGTTTCGTACCAAAAAAGCCTTGAACCATCCGCCGCCAGCACGGGGTAGGGCATTCCATAGCTATCCTGGTCACAATCGGGGCATCCCCTGGTTTCCTTTGCTCTTATGGTCTGCGCCTTACTTCCATCCCAAACCCAGTATTGAACGGGCACCATCAAACCGTCTCCAGGGTAAACAAAAGCCAGAATCTGGCCGTTATGGTTCACAAAGAATTTTGCCTTGTTTGTTACCGCTTCCCCGGGCAGGGCAACGGTGCGCCCTATCTGAAAATCAGCCAGGTTATACTCGATTAGCCGGGCAGCGTCTGCCTGGAGGACGAAGAGCCGTTTGTCCGTGCGGATCTCAGCCCGGAGAGGGCCGGGCAGAAGCACAAGAAGAATCGGCAGGAACAATGCTATCCGGTGCACACTTCCTTGCCAGCGTCGCGAGTCCTTATGCACTATAAACTACCTCATGCTCAATCGGTGACCAACACCGTGGTTTATGCGCACTATTTCTTTCATCCGAGTATTCTTTGGATAATATTTCAGAACGACTGCATTAATTTTCGATACCCTCCTTCACGCAGGTGATCACGAGACGCCACGGTGTTCCGTGCAGGGCGACGGTTCGCCAGTAGGCAACCTTCGTTTCCGGCACTTCTGAGCCCTTCTGGTAGAGCCGATAAACACCGGCGCCTTCCCTGGAGGAGGCCACCTTTCGCGTCAAAGCAACCAGTCCCGGAAAAGACTGATAAAACGGATCATGGAAGACATTGAGCCCGATCTGTTTCGCATCCAGATCGTAGATCACGAGGCCGTCGGTTTGTATCAGGAAGATGTCGACCCGCAGGTTTGAAACGACCGGTCCGATTATGCCGGACAACAAATATTCCGGGGCAAAGAGCGCAGACACCGATCCCGCAAACCGATGGTCCGGTGAAAATACAGGATGATGAATGACAGCCGCATCAGGACCTTCGACGGAACGGAAGGAGCCGCTCAACACCGGCTTTTTAATTTTGAACAACTTGACCATATGCGCCTGGGCGCTGATGTCGGCGCCCTCTGAAGTCCTGTGCTCCGGAGGTTCAACGGCCACCATGATCCCCTGATTGCTCACCGTTTCGCAGTCGATGATATATGGGTTCGCCCCGTACAGTTGCTTCAGCACGTCCCGGGCATAATCGCCTTTCAAGTCCTTCCCGGACAAGGCTTGCGCGCTGCGCTGAAGATCGCTGTCCAGCTTGTTTAATCCGGACTTAATCTCTCCCTGCAACTGGGACAGAATGTCGTGCAGATCTTTTCGGGATAGCGAAGCCTTATGCCGACTCACGACAGGAACAACCAATTCTCCCGAAATGATTTTCGCTTGCAGCGCCAGAACTCTGTCATGGATGTCTGCAGGAATCAGATTCTTGTTTTGGTCATTATAGATAAATCCAACCCCCTTCTCTTTCAGGCCGAAGATTTTCAGCCCACCGGAGAAGTTTCCCAAAACGCAGGACCTGACGCTCTCGAATACCGCCGCGTCAATATTCTTGGTCATGCTTGTCAGGACAAGTCCCGGTGCTTTCGCGCTCTCATCTACGTCCACACCTATCGCCAGCCGATGCATCTCCTTCGCCGCCCCAAAAAGGCCCTTTCCGGTAACGCCCGAGGCGTGGTAGATGATGTCTGCTCCTTCTTTATACATGCCTATTGCGATTTGGTACCCTTTTTTCGGATCGTTAAACGCCTGCCCCGTTATTCCGGCAAATTTTGAGGAAACGCGAATTCCCGGCCGGACAGCGCTTGCGCCGGCCAGATACCCGGCCTGAAATTTTCGGATGATCGGGCTGTCCATGCCGCCGATAAAACCAATTTTACCCGTCTTGCTCTTCAGTGCCGCCATCGCCCCAACCAGATAAGAACCTTCTTCTTCCTTGAACGCCAGCCCGGCAAGATTGGCCGGCAAAGGCACTATCCGGCCCTTGTCGTCGTACTTCCCGCTATAGTCAACACAGACGAATCTTTTATTAGGATATTGCGCTGCCAGTTCATTCAGCTTATCGGAAAATTTAAACCCGACGCCGATGATCATCTCCGCATCAGAGGCCGCGGCCTGATTCAAGGCTTGTTCCAACTCCAGGTTTCTCTTGTGCTCGATATAGATCGCTTTCACACCCAGCTCAGCGACCGCTTTTTCCAAACCCCTGTACGCGGAATCGTTAAACGCGCCGTCCCCTCTGCCGCCAATATCAAAAATAAGCGCGACCTTCAGAGGAACCTGATTTTGCGCAAGGGCATTTGGCGATACGACAAAAGAGACCGCCAAAACCAGCAGCAACAAAGAAACGATCAAGATCTTTTTCATGTTCAACCTCCCGCATGTAAGTCCAAAGATTTCTGCAGACGGCAGCCAAGATGCTCCTTACTATACAGTGGCCTCCACTACATACCAACTCGCGGGAAACTCATCCTCAAGGGTACGCTGATAGTAGTGCTCCGATATGTTCCTGAGTGGCGTCACCTGCACTCGTGAATACCCCAGTCTTTCCAATCCATCGCTGAGTTTTTCCGGCTTAACTATGAAAGGGAATTGTTGGAACAATTCTCTTCCGGTCTTTTCCATCACCCTTTTATTAAGCCCTTTAACTCTGGCATCTGACCAACAGTCGAATAGGACAACCGACCCCGCCACCAGTTTGAGCCAGTGCGGATCAAGTACTCGTAATGTCACGTCCGCCGGTAGATAGAAAAAAAGCCCCTCTGCCAGTACCAGCGTAGGCTTTGTGCTATCCATACCCACACCTTGCAATAAAGCCCCTAGATTATCACCCCGCAGGTCACAGACAAGATGACGGTTCCATTCAGGCACAACCACTCCGTGGCGCTTGAACTCTTGCAGTTTCTGATCAAGTTTTGCCTGCGTGTCCACCTCATAGACCCTAATCAGCCCATCTTTGAGCCCGTTCAGCCACAAGGCACGACAATCAAAGCCGGCTCCCAAGAAGACCATTTGGTCGAACTGCACAGCAAACTTGATAAGCAGTGAACTTGTGTGCATGTATCTGGCGAGATTAAATTCCTCATAGACCGCATCGACTTGCTGGGCCATTTGTACGAGCCGTTGCCCATCTTCGGTAAGAAACCATCCGGCGAATGGATCCTCGAGTCCAAGGCTTTTTGCCTTACACCCGCACCGAATTTCCACAAGGCCATCGGCCGTAACGCCAACCATCTGGTCAGTATCTGTCATTTTTCGCCATTCCTTTATGAGGAAACACAGGCAGATTGCATTGGTTTCTGAAATAATGGCGACCAGTTCACCGGGAGCATAAGCGATCCGGTGGAGCGCGGTTATGCCACGGGGCTAAACATGAACAGGCTCGAAACGATGAATGCGCGACAACACGTCAGAAAGGGCGTCTTTGGCTATCGCTGTGTCGTAATCTGTCTGCAAGCCGACCCAGAAACCGTCGCTAGTTCCGAAGAAACGAGACAGGCGTAAACCTGTATTAACGGTCACGGCCCGCTGGCCCGCTATGATTTCTCCGATGCGCCGTTGCGACACTCCGATTTCCTTGGCAAGCCGGTACTGGGTAATTCCCATCGGCTTCAAAAATTCCTCCAGCAAAATTTCGCCGGGGGTTGGGTAAGGTATTTCACGCAGCATGATCAATCTCCTTCAATGGTAATCGACGATCTCAACGTCATAGGCATGGCCACCCTCAAAACGGAAGCATACGCGCCATTGATCGTTGATGCGGATGCTCCATTGCCCGACTCGGTCGCGCTTCAATTGTTCCAGCTTGTTATTGGGAGGAATACGCAGGTCTTCCAGCGTTTCCGCCCGATTGATCATCGCCAGCTTGCGCAAAGCCACGACTTGGATATTCACGAAACGGGCAACCCTCTTGCCATTGAACAGGGATTCAGTGTCTGAACACTTGAACGTCGAGATCATGAACATATACTAACGAGCCGCGTTAGCAATGTCAAGCATTATTCGCACTTGCACCGTCCCACTTTCCGTGACCGTGGCATGGCATAATGCAGAAGCCTTAATTCCGGGTAATTCCGGGGACAGCATACATAATTATTGCGAATTAAGTAAACTGTCCCCAGAACACTCAGAACACTTGAAATGTAGAAATGACCGCATCGAGAGCACCACTGACGGGAAATGATGGCAATTGGACGCCTCCGTCTGGCCGTGTCTCTGCTTCCTCTGCAGAATATATTACCATAAGACCATATCCTTTTTTAGCCTTAATATCATATTATCTGAGTCTCGTAATAACTGGCTCGTTGATATAAAAGATAAATTCTCGTTATTGTATTGTTTCCATTGAGAGATAGTTCTGGCAAAGCTGGCAAAATGGGAACTTGGTAGATTACTTGTTGCCGCCGCGCTGCGCGCGACGGCAACGGCGGAGCTAAGCTGGCGCTTCAGCGTTTTGTCGGCGCTCACATCAGGCATGATTGGAGATTAATGACGGCTCCTGCCTGATAAGTTGCCTGCGCGCTGATTCGCGCGGCGCCAACAAATCGCTGAAGCTGAATTCCGTATAACCGCTGCACAAGCTAACGCTTGCTCCGCTTATTATACGGAATTAGCTTAGCACCGCCGTTCGACAAGCACCGCCGTTCGGCTTGACAAAAATTATATTCTAAAGTACAATTGTACTTATGAAAATTGTTGCGGACACAAATACATTTATTGCAGTGGCTTTAAATGAGCCCGAAAAGGAAATGATAATCCGTCTTACTGAAGGACACGATCTGGTTGCCCCCGAGGTATTGCCATTTGAAATTGGTAACGCGTTGACGACAATGATGAAAAGAAACGTACTCGACGCAGACGAGGTTATTTTAGCATGGGCTATGGTTCAGCATATTCCGGTCGACCTGCGGCGGATAGATATCGGAGCGGCTTTAAAGATAGCTACTAAATACAGGATATATGCTTATGATGCCTATTTTTTGGAATGTGCCTTTAACTTGCACAGCCCATTATTGACACTTGATCGGCAGATGAAAGCAGTTGCACAAAAGATCGGCCTTCAAGTTATGGAGTAAACATTATGAAAGTCTATACATATTCCGAAGCAAGACAACGGTTTGCCGAGGTTCTTAATATCGCCCGAAAGGAAGAAGTAATTATAAAAAGGCGAGGGGGAGAAACTTTTACAATTGTCTTCAAACAAGCACCCAAATCCCCGTTTGACATTCCCGGCATAAAAACCAAAGCGACCACCGATGATATCCTTGAGGCTATAAACGATTCGAGAGAACGTCTCGCCGAACATCTATATGGCCTTCGTTTGTCAAGGAAAAAACCTCTCCTATAGATCGGAAAGAGAGAAATAAAAGAGATATAATCCGTCCAAGCGTTAATGAAGCCTTGACAAACGACCCTATGGTTCCGGCTTGCGTCTTCCATCGCGAGTGTCAGTACGCTAAACGCGTCTGCACCAAACATCTATAGAGATTGACTGAATAGCCAAAGACGTTCTTTGACAATCAGTTTGCTGCCATTGGACAGCTTCAGAATATATTTCGGTACCCTTATCCCGGCGCAGTCAAAGTGAGCGGCTTGGATCAAAGATCCATCCAGTTAGGGTGTCACTCGGGCAAGGGGCAGAACGCGGATATCGTCTGGTCAAGCATCATTTATTTGTAAAGAGAAAAAGGATGCCGCCAATCAAAGCCATGAGCTTAGAGGCATTTGGCCCAATCTTTAAAGCAGTCAAGCTGCAGTTGGTCAATCAAGACAATTAGGTCCGCCTATAGAATCTCAGTTAGGCAACAAGCTGGCATCCTTATTTCCACGATTATTGGCTAAAGAATTTTTCCATATTAAAAGCCTCCTTTTTTTTGAGGATATAATAAACGGCTCTGCCGATCTTGTGGGTGAAGATGCCCAGGGCTTTGCCCTTATTGTATTTCCGTTCGAGTTTAGCGACGTATTGTTTAGCTTTCTCGGATTCTCTGAGCATGAGGATCGCCGCCTCGTTGCATGCCCATTTGAGATGGTGGTTCCCGATCTTGCCATTGGATTTGCCGGCCCATTTGCCGTCTGATTCCTTGACGGGTTTAATCAACCGGGCATAGGAAGAAAAATCCTGAACGGTTGGAAAGCGTCGGATATCTTGAATTTCGTAAAGGAAGACCAGCGCCAGAATCAGGCCGACGCCGGGGATCGACCGGAGTAAGTATAGAGTATGGTAATCATGCTGTTCGGCGGTTTTTTCAATGTGCCATTCAAGCTGATTGAGGATCTGGTTAAGGGATGCGATGGCGGCAAGATCCACTTCGACGCTTTTGCGGACCTCAGGATTCTCGAACGTTTCCGCCATGCCGTCATGGTTGTATTTACGAGCCAGCCGTTTGGTAAAACCCGGCAGATTGTATTGAGTCCTGGTGTTCTGGACATGGGCAACCAATTCGCTGCATCTGCGCATGAGATACATTCGCCGTCTTAATAGATCTCTGGTGGCACGCCACTGGGCCGGATAGGGATAGGCGATCGGAAAGTTTCCTCCTTTGAGCAATAAGGCGATTTTATAGGAGTCGATCTTATCATTTTTAGTCTTTCCCCGTGGATGGCTTTCATGTATAATGCATGACCGAGAGCAAAAGGAATCTTATGCTTGGCGCACAAATCTGAAACCCAGTACCAGCAGAATACGCATTCAACACCCACGACGATATCCTCAAGATAAGGGGAGATCAATTGGAAAAACAGTTCAGGGTCCGTTTTGATATTTTCATGAACCATTGCTTTGCCTTTTTGATCGAGAATACATACGTACATTTTTCTGGTATGCAGATCAATGCCGCAGTAATACTGGTGTTGCTGGTTGTAAAATTTCATTTTGCCTCCATTTTTCGTTTAGGGTTGAGTTGTGGATAACTCTTTATATTCTTCACGATTAAAGGAGGCAACCAGTCCTGACAACTTAATTGTACTGGCTGGAAGGCCATAACTATTATCAAGTAAGTCCACCTGACCGGTGTTCCGCTGCGCTTCTCACCGTCAGGTGACTTCAGCGTTATCTGTTCGTTACGGGCAAGCTTATATTACGAAAGGAGAATATCAAAATGATTAAGCAACGGAAGATTACACGATTATTATTCTTTACTGGGGTGTTCCTTTTCATTGCATTTGGCTATGCCTTCGGGGAGATGAAGATTCATTTAAAAAACGGAATGGTGGTTACAGTTCCTGTGAGCAGAGATGATATTGTGAGCATTAATTTTGAGGAGACGGGTCAAACTGGGGCAGGGCGGTTATTAGAGACTCTTAACGTTCCCAATGACAAACCTGTGAAGGTCACCAGTGTCACCTCCTTGGAAAAAGGGCAGTGGTATATTATTGAAGCCAGCGGGGTTATCAGCGATTGGAGTCACGTTAAGGAAGGGGTGGATGCCGTATGGTGCTATGCCGAATGGAGATGCGGCAAAAATGGGGAGGTATGGAACCAGTTGCGGATAAACGGAAAAGGGCTGCCAGACATTGCGGGTAAGAGTATTCCCTATAACCCACAACATGTTTACCAAGTGAGATATCTGGGAGAGGGGAAGAGAATAGAATTATATTGTAGTGACGCGCAAGGGAGTGCGAGTGACAATAGCGGCTCGTTTACGGTGAAGATATTTCAGCAGTAAGGTTTATGAGGGAGAGCCCCTCGGGTTTAAAGAATATTTGATTAACAGCAGATAACCAATAAGGATTGATGAGACCTGAAAGGTCGCATTCAATCCTTTGTTCAAGAAGCCGCGGGAGGTGGCCAATATATAGCAAATTCTGGGGACATCCATGATAAGTAATGTCAAGGGGAAAACGGAGATTTCCCCTTAACCTATTGATTAAAAAGCACTGGAGTTTTTCCGGCTGTCAAGAATAAATGGTGACTGTCCCCAATTCGTTGCCGCTTTTCTGCTTGACCCCCCTTTTGTTCCTCTCTATATTAAATGAACATGTCGAGTTATTATTGAAGGATAATCCTTGAATTCGGGTGAAAAGAGGATGGGGAAAAACTTCAAAGAAGCCATCTTAGGGAAAAAGGAGTTTGTCTATACACTCGAGCTCATCCCCGGCAGGGGGGCGCGGGGAAAGACCCAGGATGACGTGATGAGAATGGCCGAACAGGCAGCCCAGTCCGGACTTATCCATGCCGTTTCCCTGACGGACAACCCCGGCGGTCACCCTGCCCTCTCACCTGATGTAATCGGCCTTGAAATAGCCCGCCTCGGCATAGACCCCATTATCCACTTTACATGCAAGGACAAGAACAGGAACCAGATCGAATCGATCCTCTCTTCCCTCGATAGGATCGGCATTTCAAATCTCCTCGCCATGACGGGCGACTACCCCCTTTATGGATTCGAGGGAAAGGCCAAACCCGTCTTCGACCTCGACTCGACGCAGCTCCTGCACTTGATCCAGCAAATGAACCAAGGGCTGGATATTGACGGCAAAGCGCCGGGCGGGGGCGTGAGACTCCCCCCCACGCATTTTATGAAAGGCTGCGCCGTCTCTCCCTTTAAAAAGTTTGAAGCAGAGGTATTTGCCCAGTATTATAAGTTTCACTGGAAGGTGGCGGCAGGCGCCGACTTTGCCGTGACCCAGGTGGGCTTTGATGCCCGTAAATTCGACGAACTTTTGCGCTATGCGCGCTTGCAGGGTCTCGTGATACCTATCCTGGGCAACGTCTATGTCCTGAACCGGGCTGTGGCTCGTGTCATGAATCGGGGAGAAGTCCCGGGATGCGTCGTCACCGATAAGCTCTACCGTCTCTATGAGGAAGAGGCAAAGGCTCCGGATAAAGGAAAGGCGACCCGTTTGACCAGGGCCGCCAAGTTGATCGCCGTCCTCAAAGGCATCGGTTACAACGGTGTCCATATCGGCGGGCCGCATCTGATTTATGCAGATATTGCCTGGATCGTAAGAAAAGCAGAGGAGTACTTCCACAACTGGCAAGCGTGGGTCCCGGAATTTTTCTTTCCTCAGGAAAAGGGTTTTTATCTCTTTGCAGGGGATGAAAAGACCGGACTAAATAGGGATGACCTGGCCCCTCGGGGAAGCCGCCCCGGCAAGACAATCGGCCATGCCGCCATGCGTCTTTTCCACCACCTCATCTTTGCTGACGAAGCACCCTTCTATAAGCCGGCCCGCTGGTTTTTCCGGCAAATCGACGGGAGCCGCCTGGAAGGCGCTGTCACCGAACTCGAGTATTGGCTCAAATTCATCAGTTCCCGCTGTCGCCGCTGCGGCGACTGCACGCTCCCGGAGGTTGCCTTTCTCTGCCCCCAGTCCCAATGCCCTAAGTATCTCTTCACCGGGCAATGCGGGGGATCGTACCGGGGCTGGTGTGAGGTCTTTCCCGGCAGGCGAAAATGCATCTATGTGCGCGCCTACGACCGGCTTAAGGCCTACGGTGAGGAAGAATCCCTCCGGGAAGGTTATACCCCGCCGCGCGACTGGACTCTGGATCAGATCTCCTCCTGGGCGAACTATTTTCTGGACCGCGATCATCACCGCAGGAAGACATGACGCTGATTTCCCCCCGCATTGCTCACCCAAACACCTGCACAGATAGCGAATCGCTGGCTTAGATGCTGTATTCGGGGATGATGATTTCGGGGCGCAGGAGGTCGTAGATGCGTTTGATGGTCTGGGTTACGTCGGCATCGGCGGCGACGGAAATGTCCACTTTGAAATTGGTGAAATCTTCCGGACCGACGTTGATCACCAGGATCTCGTTGGGAGAGTTCAGCGTCTTCAGGATTTCCAGGTCGTAGTCGTCTATGTCGCCGACCGCCGTGATGAAGATCAGACCCGACCCGGTGAGAATGCGGGCCAGCTCGCCCAGGCGCCGGATGTGTTCCTCCCGGTGCTCGCTGAGATCGGTGACGTCGGCGTCGAGGCCGCTTTCCATGTTTTCCATCCCCAGGTAGTAGGTGATGTAGTTCTCCGCAAAGAGGCTTTTTTCCAGGCCCCTAGCTATCTCCCTTTTTTTCAGGTCGGCACTGCCGGTAAAGAGGATGAATTTTGATTTGTGGTGGTAGCGGCTTTGCCGTTCGCCGACCGAGACGTCGCTCTTTTCCCAAAGGGTTTCCCGGCGCCGGACATGGCCTTGCAGCGCGGAGTCGGCATCGGAGAGGCTCTCCATGATGATGCCCCCGCCGGCGATCTCATAATGATCGACAATGACGAAACGTCCCGTGGCCTCGCTTTCGGAAACCAGGTCAAAGGCGATGGGCCGGGTGGTTTCCAGGATGCATTCGGCAACATCGTAACGGTCGATCTGGGTCTTTTCCTGGCTGCGGGTAAGATCGGAGGCATCGATGACGTTCCTGATCTCTGCCAGTTGCACGAAGGACCGGCTGGTGGCCAGCTTTAACTTGTATTTCCGGTTCTTGACCATGGGCGACCGGCCCATCCAGAAGATGTGGACCCGGAGGCGGGAAGAAACATTGGGCAGCGGCTCTCCGGCCTTACAGATAACCTCTCCCGGCCTGACATACAGTTCTTCCGTGAGGGTAAAGCCCGTGGCCCAGCCGGCCCCGATTTCACTGCGGGCGAGGGCGTTGAAACTTTCGATGGACTTGATGCGGGATTTTTTACGGGAAGGCAGAAAAATTATGTCCGCACCCCTAGTTATCGACCCCATCTCGACGGTACCGGCAAAGATCCGCCGGTCGTCGTTGTCGGCCGTGAATTTATAGATATCCTGCAGGGGAAAGCGGAAAGGTCCCTCCTCTTTTCCCGCCGTCTTCTCAAAAGCATCCAACTGTTCGAGGACGGTCCGGCCCTGATACCAGGGGGTCCGGGCGCTCCTGGCGGCGACGTTGTCCCCTTCCCGGGCGCTGACGGGGATAAAGCCCACCGGCGCAATGCCCACGCCGGCGAGAAATTCGGTAAATTCCCATTTGATCCGGGCAAAGATTGACCCGTCATAATCGACCAGATCGATCTTGTTGATCAGTACAACCAACCTGTTGATACCCAGCATGGCCGCCAGGTAGCCGTGGCGGCGCGAGTTTTCGGCAATGCCTTCCCGGGCATCGATCACGAGCAGCGCCGCCTCGGCCCGGGCGGCGCCGGTAACCATGTTCTTGAGGAATTCCAGGTGGCCCGGCGCATCGATGATGATATAATCCCGCTGGGCCGTTTTGAAAAAACACCGTGCCGTATCGATGGTAATGCCCTGCGCCTGTTCGTCTTTGAGGGCATCCAAAAGGAAGGCATATTCAAAGGGACGGGCGTTTCTCTCGCAATTGGCCTTGACCTGTTCCAACTTCCCCTCGGGCAGGGAGTGGGTATCGGCCAGGAGCCGGCCGATTACCGTGCTCTTGCCGTGATCCACATGCCCCAGGACAACAATATTCATTTGTTCTTTTTGTATCGTCATAATTTAACATTCACTCTTAAAGGAAGATGGTCACCCTCTCCCTCACCCTCCCCCATCGAGGGGGAGGGAATTTTGTCACATGTAGCCTTCTCTGCGCAGGGTCTCCAAACCGCCGCCGTCTTCCTTGTCCTGGTCCCGTCCCGATCTTTCGGCGATGTTTACCAGCTTGCCGCTGCTCAACTCGGCAACGATTTCCTTCACTGTCCGCGCCTCCGAGGCAATCGGCTTGGTACAGGGCCAGCAGCCCAGCGAACGGTAGCGGCGGCCGTCACCCTGATTGAAATAGAGCGAAACCATGGGAATGTTTTCCCGGTCGATGTATTCCCAGATATTGAGTTCCGTCCAGTCCAGGAGGGGATGGATCCGCACATGGGTCCCCGGGGCAAAGTCGGTCTTGAACTGGTTCCAAAGCTCCGGCGGCTGATCGCCCACGTCCCACTCACTTTCCCGGTCCCGGGGGGAAAAATAGCGTTCCTTGGAACGGCTGCCCTCTTCATCGGCCCGAACACCGGCAATGACGCCGGTATAGGGTTCTTTGTTGCCATCCACCTCATAACGCCGCGTCGTATGGTTCATCCGGTAACGGGGCCATTCGCCGGACAGGGTCCGCTTGAGGGCCTCGCTTTTCAGATTCTTGCAACAGGTCAGGCGGTCCACCCGGCCGTCGGGGAAGGTCTCCTTCGCCGCCAATGCCTCCACGTTTTCGCCGTAGACCATATTCAGGCGCCATTCCAGCGCCAGGCGATCCCGGTAGGTGATCATTTCCGGGATCTTGTAATGGGTGTCGATGTGCACGAGCGGAAAGGGCACGTGCCCGAAAAAGGCCTTGCGCGTCAGCCAAAGGAGGACCGTGCTGTCCTTGCCGATGGACCAGAGCATGCACAGGCTCTTGAACTCCCGGTAGGCCTCCCGGAGGATGTAAACGCTTTTTGCTTCTAACTTGTCTAGATGATCCATAAGTCTAATCCATTACCAGTCACTCTAAAGCAAGCGGTAATCTCTGGATTCCCGCCTCCGCGGGAATGACAAAAGCTTGATTTACGATTCCGTTACCCATTACCTATTACCCATCACCTATCTTTTATGGAGGCCGCATTCTTTGTGTTCCGGTGCTTCCCACCACCAGCGGCCGGCACGGATATCCTCATCGGGACCGGTGGCGCGGGTACAGGGGGCGCAGCCGATGCTCCGGAAACCACGATCGTACAGGGCGTTATAGGGCACCCCGTTTTCCTTGATATAGCGCCAGACTTCGGCTTCACTCCAGTCGATCAGGGGGGAAATCTTATACTTACCATGGCGACCATCCCACTCGACGACCTCCGCCTCCAACCTCGTCAAGGCCTGGTCCCGGCGCAGGCCGCAGAGCCAGGCCTCCACGCTTGCCAGCTTCGCGGCCAGGGGTTTCATTTTTCTGACGGCACAGCAGGCCTCCCGCTTTTCCAGACTTTCATACATGGCATTTGGTCCCCCACTCGCAACCAGGGCGGCGAGATCCGCAGCAGCGGGCACGCAAACCTCATAGGTGATGCCGTATTTCTCCATGGAGCGTTGCATGACGTCGTAGGTTTCCTGGAACTGCCGGCCCGTATCCAGGGTCAGGATGCGGGCCGCCGGATTGATCCTGCTTATCATGTCCGTCAGGACCTGGTCTTCGATGCTGAAGCTGGAGGCGAGGATCACCCCGGCGGGGCCGAATTCCTCCAATGACCAGGCAAGGACGGAGGGGGCGTCCTTACCGGCTAATTCCTTACGGTAGGTGGTCAGTTTTTCCATCATCTATATCTCGTAATCCTTAGTTTCCGGCATCCGTCCCAGGGAAATCTTATTCCACAGCCGCTCATGGCCATAGTACAGGGCGATCTTCGTGAACAGTTCCACTCCCCCGATAGATATTGCCAGCTTAATTTTCCCCGTTATGACGAAAGAAACAAGTATGGTATCAAATGTTCCCAGCATCCGCCAGGACGTGGCCTTGATCAGGCTGCGATAGTGCTTTTCCGCCATAAATCACCGTTTCTCGATCAGGACGGACCAGTAGTCGGCCGTCTTTGTCATTTCTATAACCTTGTGTCCTTCTTCGGCCACCGATTTAGGGACGTTATCAATCGGTTCCCCGTCATCGAGGAAAACCCGGAGCCGTTGACCGCTCCCGATTTTGGCCAGCTCCATTTTCGTTTTGACGAAATTCATGGGGCAGGCGACGCCACGCAGGTCTTTGAACGCCGGAACTTTTTCCTCCGTTTTTTCCGGGGCCGTCTCCCCCGCCACGGCCTGGGCTGCGGCCTCTTTTTCCGGCAGGAATTTCAGCGAGTCGTCCATGCCTTCGTACAATTTTTCCACCGCCTGGGCAAGATCATGAACGTCGCCGGCCATGGCCGGCAGGACGGCAAGCTGCTTTTCCCCGGCCGCCTTGAGCAGCGGCAGGAACCGCTTTTCAATCAAATTGGCCTCCAAGAAAAATTTGCGGAAGTTAGCGAAGACTTCGGCATCGGAACAAGCCTCCACCCCTTTCGTGATGAGGAGCATCCGGGCGGCAAACAGGGCAATCTCATAGAGGAGCTCTCCGGCCTGCTCCGGTTGCGCCGCCAAGGCCCGCTTCCTGGCCTGGATCGCCTTCAGGTCCAGATCGATGAGATCGAAAAGACCGGCCGAACATTCTCCCACACCCCGGCCGACGAGGGAAAATATCTCCTCCGCCCCCCAGTCGAAGTAATAATTCTTGTCGTCCTGAAAAGAGGGGATCTCCCGGTACCGGTCGCAGAGGCGTTTGATGTCGTCCTTGCCTTCCTTCTCCAGATAGCCGCCAAAGTCCGGGTAACAAGCCTGCTTTTCCAGGTACAGCGACAGAAAATTACTAACAAATTCTGGAAGATCGCGGGCGTTGACCGTATCGAGGCGGATGGCCAGCCGCGGCGCCTCGCCGCCGACACGTGCGCCGGCCACAATGGCGTAGGCCGGATACATCCGCTGTCCTTTCCGCCCCACCTGTCCGTAAAAACCGAGGTCCGCCGTCATGTGCGCGCCGCAGGTGTTGGGGCAACCGGAAATGTTCAGCCGGAAATCGCCCAAGGCATCGAGATTCAGCCCCGAGGCCAACAGCTTCTTCGTAACGGCGGTGAGGGCGCCCCTGGGCAGACAGATGCCGAGCTTGCAGGTATCGGCGCCCGTGCAGGCAATGCAGGAACCGAAAAATTTCGGCGCCGCGAGAAGTTCGGAAAAGTCTTTTACGGATTGAAAAATCTCTCCCAGGCACGCTTCCGGTATATTGCGTAGCGTAAGGTTCTGGTCCCGAGTGAAACGGAGGACGTTTTCACCATAGCCCGCCAGCACTTCCACCAGTTTCAGCGCCTGGCGCCAGGCGAACAGGCCCAGGGGGACGGGCACCAGGACGGAAAATAACCCCGCTTGCCGCTGCACCCTGGCAAAGCGGCGTCTCCAAAGAGCGAATTCCGGCGTGTCGGCCTGGACCGACGCCGCAGGCTTGCCCGGAACATTTTTTAGCTCCTGCAACTCAGCTAGAGGAACCGCGCCGATCTCCCGGGCCGCTTCTTCATACAGTTCCCGGAACCGCTCTTCCCCGAGTTTATTCCACAGGAAGCGCAGTCGCGCCGCATGTTTGTTCTTACGGTTGCCGTTGCGGTCGAAAAGCAGCTTCACCGCTGCGGCGACCCGGTAGATCTCACCGGCCGGTACAAAGGAGTGGAGCAGATTACCCACCTGAGGCTTGGTCCCCATGCCGCCGGCTATATAGACCTTGAAACCAGGCATGCCCTCTTTAGTGGCAGCGATGAGGCCCAGATCCGTAAAAGCAGCGGAGGATGAGTCCCCGTCGCTGTTGGAAAAGGCAATCTTGAACTTGCGCGGCAGCGTCCAGGAATCCGGTTCGGCAATCAGCATGCTCGTCAGGCTGACGGCATAGGGAGTGACATCAAAGGGTTCATCAGAGGCAATGCCCGCATCCCAGGATACCATGATATTGCGGACCGTATTACCGCCACCTCCCCGCGCAGAAAGATGAACGGACAAAAGCGCCCGCAGAACGGCAGGTACGTCTTCCAGGACAACATCATGGATCTGCACCTCCTGCCTGGTGGTGATATGTATCGTCTCCGCTCCGTACCGTTCGGAAAGGAGCGCCACGGCCTTCAGTTGTTCCGGTGTAATCCCGCCGCCGGTGCATCTGATCCGCACCATGTAGGTATCGGCTTTTCGCTGTTCGTAGATACCGAAGGGAACGCGATGGGCACGGAACTTGGCCGGTTCCAATTCCCCCCGCCGGTATTTGAGGATCAGACTTTCCAATTCATCTATTTCCGCGCTTAGAGAAGCTGGTATTTCATAAAAATTCAACATGCTTCCTCTCTTATCCTTGAATTTATCCACTCCCGAGGAAAGTAATTTCTAGCTTACTAAGACCTCGATTTCCTCAGTTTCCGCGGCACCGCCCTTAATCCGGTAGGACTTGACCGTTGCTTCCCCGCCGGCCAGGGAGACGATGACGTAGCTAATCTCCGGGTCATAGGCGAGCCGGATATCTTCTTCCGACGGGCGGGCCGGTGAAACCGGATGGCTGTGGTAGATGGCCCGGGGCTTCATCCCCGCGGCCCGCATCTGCCGCATCGCGGTAAACTGTTCTTCCGGTTTCAGCGAATAATGTTCCGCGGCGGCATCGACATTGGTCAGCGGCAGGTGCTCGACTACGACCCCTTCCCGCTCGGCCAGATAGCCACAGGCCTCGATGGGCGCCTCCCGGCGGGCATGGCTGACCATGCCGTCCCAGACGTCTTTGGTCATCTTCAGCATCTTCAATTCATTCCTTTGCTTTGAGATCGCAGACCGTCTGCTCGCCATCGACCAGATGGGTTATCGTGGGCGCGGTGCCGCAGAGGGGGCAGTTTTTGTTGGCAAGGATATCCACCCTGCGGAAGGACATGGTCTTGGCGTCGATAATCAGGAGGGCGTTCGTGAGGAGCGTGCCGACACCGGACACAAATTTCAAGGTTTCCGTAGCCTGGATGGTCCCCAGTATCCCGGCCACCGCCCCCAGCACCCCGGCCTGGGAACAGGTAGGCACCGCCCCCGGGGGCGGCGGCGCCGGAAAGACACAGCGATAGCAGGCCGAACTGCCGGGCAGGACGGTCATGGTCTGGCCATCGAAGCGCAATATCCCCCCGTGGGAAAAAGGCTTACCGGCCAGAACGCAGGCATCGTTGATCAAAAATTTGGCGGCAAAATTATCCGTGCCATCGATGACAAAATCGTAATCGGCAATGATCTGCCCGATATTGGCGGCCTGGATGAATTCGTAATAGGTTTTTACTTCTATTTCGGGATTAATGGCCCGCATTTTTTCCGCCGCCGACTCCACCTTCGGCCGGCCGATGTCACTGGTAAAGTGGATGACCTGCCGTTGCAGATTAGACAGATCCACCCGGTCGGCGTCGGCAATGCCGAGCGTTCCTACGCCCGCAGCAGCCAGGTAAAGAGCGGCCGGGGCTCCGAGGCCGCCGGCACCAATAATGAGCACCTTCGCCGCGTTGATCTTCGCCTGTCCCTCGATGCCGATGTCCTGCAAGATGATATGGCGGCTGTATCTTTCCAGTTGTTCCTCAGTAAAATCAATCATAGGGTTTCCAATCCCTGCGTCAGATCGTCCATAATATCGCCCACGTCCTCAATCCCCACGGCCAGCCGCAGCATGTTGGGGGGCACCCCCAACCCTTCCTTTTCCTCAGCGCAATACTCGCAGAAGATCGTAGAGGCAGGATGAAGGATCAGTGTCTTATTATCGTTGATGTTGGTCGCCCGCCGGATCATGGCGAGAGAATCTGTGAACTTATAACACTGCTCCTTGTCCGTCAAGGTAAAGGTCAGGATGCCACCGTACTTCCCCCCGAATTGGGCCTTCGCCAGCTCATGGTAGGGGGAGGTTTCCAGACCGGGATAATTGACCGCCTTGACTTCCGGCCGCGACTGCAGGAAACGGGCCAGGGTCAGGGCGTTTTCACAACTCCGGTCGATCCGCAAGGCCAGGGTCTCCAGGCCCAAAGTCTGCTGGTAAGCGGTATGGGGCGACATGCAGGAGCCGAGATTGCGGTGCAATTCCCGGCGCAGGTGGGCCAGGAGGGCATGGGGGCCGTATTTTTGCGCCGCTTCTTGCAGACGGGGGCACTTTCCCCAATCCTGGTTGCCGTTGTCGATGATCAGCCCGCCCACCGTGGTGCCGCCGCCCGAAATGTACTTGGTGCTGGACAAGACCTCCACGGCGACACCGAAATCCTTGGAACGGAAGAGGTAGGGCGTCGTCACTGTGCCGTCCAGGACGACGGGAATATGGGACGCGGCGGCAATCTTCGCAATCCCGGCGACGTCGGCCACCTGTAATTGCGGGTTGGCGATGCTTTCCAGATAGATCGCCCGTGTTTTTTCGTCGATGGCCTGTTCCACTTCTTCCGTCCTGGTCATGTCCACGTACTTTACGTTCAACCCCCAGGGTTTCAGGGTATGCTCAAAAAGCGAATAGGTGTTACCAAAAAGGAATTTAGTCGAAATAATGTTGGCGCCCGCTTCGGCCAGAACCAGCACGATTTCCGTGATGGCCGCCATGCCCGAGGAGACGGCCACCACCCCCCGTGCGTCGGTCAAAAGACGGATGCGCTGCTCAAAGTCTTCCACCGTAGGGTTGGAAATGCGGGTATAGGAATGCCCAAGGGAACGGCCCTCGAAGGCAAACTGGATGGCCCGGGCATTCTCGAATTCAAAGGTGACATTTTCATAAAGGGGCATACGCAAGGCGCCGTGGGCGTCTTTTTTCACGGCCCCGCCGCCGTGTACAGCCTTGGAGGAAAAACCTTTCATCTTGCCTTTCCGCCTCCCATGAAGTAGAGAAAATCCACCTCGTCACCGGCCACGACCTTTTTCGTTTTATAGTCTTGTTTTTCAACAAATTTGCTGTTTATCTGCACGGAGACCATCTCGGGCTTCTCAACCTTGTTCCGGGTTAACAGATCGGCGACGGTGATCTCCTCGCTCTCCCAGATCTGCGCCTCGCCGTTTACGGTAATCGTCATACAACCTCCTCTCAATCCCGATAAACGGGACTTTCTTCAGTACCCCCTTGAGGGGTATAAGCGCGTTAACGAATTTGTTTGCCTGCGGCAAACAAATTCTAACTTGCTAACCCCAATAAAAGCAGGATAAGTTCGTTTACGAAATTCTTTGCCAAGGCAAAGAATTTCTAACTCACTAACCCCAATAAAAGCAGGATAAGTTCGTTTACGAAATTCTTTGCCAAGGCAAAGAATTTCTAACTCACTAAATATGGAACATCAGGCTTTCCTGTGCCTGTTCCTCATATTCCAGCTGCCTGGCAAACAATTGCGCCAGGGAAATACTGAAGACCCCTTTGATAGCCCGCTCCGCTTCCCGATACAAATCCTGAAGGGTGTCGTTTCTCCCTTCATTATTCTTCGCTATTTCCAACCCGCCTTCCAGGAGCTCCCATACCTGCAGGAAGGTAATCTCTTCCGGCGGCACCGCCAGTTGGTAGCCCCCCTTGCTGCCTCGCAGGGCCTTCACCAGACCTGCCTTCGTCAGTTGGTTAAGCAGTTGTTCCAGGTAGTTGGGCGGAATAGCCCGCCGGTCGGCAATTATCTTTGTCTGCAGCAAGCCCCGCTCATAATTGCTGACCAGTTCCATCAGGGCGGCGATGCCATACTTGACTTTACTCGATAAAACCAGCATTTTCTATTCCAGAGTAACTTGATTAACTAACTTTGATATATTTATAACTTACCCAATCAACAAAGTCAAGTATTTTTGTTAAAATTTAGACAAAATTTTTTGGAGGAGAAAGGATAGGCGGCGGGAAAAAACTCTCCCGCGATGGACCTAAGGGACCAAGGGTGTTTCTAAGGCCTAAAATCCACCGCCGGCAAAGGCATTACATTATTATCTATCTTTGATCAAAGCGTTCCAGTCCGCCGAAAAGCGCTCAATGCCCTTATCTGTCAGATCATGACGGATATCGTAGTCTTGCCAATTCTTCACCAGGTCAATTTCTTCGTAAGGAAGGGGCTTCAGATTGCCGCGGCCGCAACTGTATCCCTCCGCGGACAAAGGCAACCCTTTGTTACCCCACTCCTTGAGAACTTCGAAGGGAGCGGTGATGATGTCGGAACCCAGGGCGAGTGCGGCCAGGAGGTGGTCCAGGTTCCGGACACTGGCGGTCAGAACTTCCACGTGCCCGTCGCCCTGCCGATACATCCTGATGATGTTGGCAATGATGTCCATGCCGCATTCGCCCCGGTCGTCGAGACGGCCGATGAAGGGCGAAACGAAGACGTCGCCCCGCTTGGCCCCTTTCGTGGCGGCATAAACCGCCGCCGCCTGCTTTTGAGTAAAACAAAGGGTCATATTCACCCGGAGCCCCTGCCGGACCGCCGCCTCCGCCGCCTGCAAGCCAGCGGGGTTAGTGGGAAATTTAATCTGGGCATTGGGTATCCAGGTGAACATCTCCTGACCCTGGGACAGCATCTCCGCCGTTTGCGTGGCGGCATCCGCGTAGACCTCCACGGAGACGGATCCCCGGGGCAGAAGGGCGGAAATCTCTTTTACCACCCCGCGGTAAAAATCAAGGATCTCCTTCCCGCTGAACTTTTTACCCTTTTCCAGGCGTCCGCGGGCGGCAGGATGCTTCGCGATCAGCGTGGGGTTGGTGGTCTGGCCGTCAAGGAAGCCAAGCTGACGAATTATTTCCCGCGTTTCCTCGGGGTTCCCGCCGTCCAGAAATATCCTGGTCTTCAAGTTATCAGGTTTCATAACAGCTCCTTTATCTTTTTGATGATCGCCTGCCGGGAAATATCCTCGTAATCGAGCAGTTCCTCCGGTTTGCCGCTTTTCGGCATCCGCCGCACCGCCAAAGCATGGACAGGGATCGGAACGCCGGCCAGGGCGCTGCGGACTGCCTCGCCAAGCCCGCCCTCGGCATAGTGGTCTTCCACCGTGATGATGGCCTTAGTGCTTTCGGCAGCCTGCTTCAGGGTAAGGGCATCGATGGGTTTGATGCTGTAGAGGTCTATCACCCGGATGAGGATGTCTTCCTTCCAGAGTTCCTCATAAGCAGCAAGGGCTTCGTAAAGCGTAATGCCCGCACCCACAACGGTGATACGGTCCGCCTCGCCACGCCTTAAGACCTTGCTGCCCCCGATGACAAATTCCTCCAGGTTGTTATAGATGACGGGGGTGTCTTTCCTGGTGGTGCGGATGTAGACGAGCCCCCGGTGTTTGGCCGCCTCCTTTACCAGCCTTTCCGTGGCCACGGCATCGGCCGGATAGAGGACAACGCCGCCCAGCAGGGTCCTGAACATGGCCAGGTCCTCAAGACCCATCTGGGAAGGACCATCCTCGCCGATCGATACCCCGGCATGGGAACCGACAAATTTGATATTTGCCGCCGAATACTGGCTCATCCGAATCTGATCGAAGGCCCTGGTAAAAAAGGCCGCGAAGGTGGATACAAAAGGGATCTTGCCGCGACGGGAGAGGCCAAGCGCGGCCCCCACCATGTTCTGCTCGGCAATGTACATCTCGAAGAATCTTCCCGGATAACGGCTACCGAATATCTCGGCATAAGTGGAGTTGCTGACCTCGCCATCCAGGGCGACGATCTCGGGGAACTGGGGATAGAGGCGGATCAGCGCCTCGCCATAGGCCCGCCGCGTGGCTATAGGTTGGTTTAACTCGTAACCGTTCTCTTCCGCAGGCCGGACTGTTATCCCCTGCGGTCTCGCCTCCTCGGGCGTCGCCGTAATGCCTCGCAGGGAATAGTCGATATCACCAATCTCCAGGAGCGCCCGCGCGCATTCTTCCTTTTTCAGGACCTTGCCGTGCCAGCCGTTTTTGTCCTCGATAAAAGAAACCCCCTTGCCTTTAATGGTCCGGGCGATAATCATCGTGGGCTTGTCGGACGGGGTCCGCGCTTTCGCAAAGGCTTCCAGGACCTCCGGCAGCGCATGGCCATCGACAACAAGCGTTCCCCAGCCAAAGGCGGCTACCCTTTGTTCATAGGCGGCAAGGTCATGACCATACATGGTTTCCCCCCGCTGGCCCAGCCGGTTGACGTCGATGATGCCCGTAAGGTTGTTCAAACGGTATTTTGCGGCCACCTGCATGGCCTCCCAGACGGACCCCTCGGCCATCTCGCTGTCTCCGAGCAAGACGTATGTCTGGTAGGGGAGCCGATCCAGGTACTTGGCATTCATGGCCATGCCCAGGCCGATGGAAAGACCCTGACCCAGGGAGCCCGTTGCCGCCTCGACGTAAGGAAAACCCATGGCCGGATGGCCTTCCAAGGGGCTGCCGAATTTCCTCATGGTCATGAGTTCCTGTTCCCTGACGGCTCCGGCGGCGGCCCAGAGCGCATAAAAAAGCGGCGAAGCGTGGCCTTTGGAAAAAATCAGCCGGTCGTTGTTGGGATTGTCCGGGTGGGCAACGTCAAACCGAAAGGTTCCTCCGAACATCAGCCCGATCAGCAGCTCGACTGCGGAAAGCGAAGAGCTGGGGTGTCCGGAACCTGCCGCTGTCGTCGCAGTCAGGATATAATAGCGGACAAGTTTTGCCAGCTCTGTGAGTCTCGTCTCTATCCCTGTGGTCATTGTCTTTCCTTTAAGAACTCCTTCTCAATGGCCGCCACTTTGGCCACCCGGCGACAATGTCTTTCCGCTCCCGAAAAGGCCGCTCCGAGCCAAATCCGGACCAATTCCCTGGCAAGTTCCACCCCCAGGATGCGGGCACCCAGGCAAAGGACATTGGCGTCGTCGTCCTCGACGCCCTGGTGGGCGGAAAAGCTGTCATGGCAAAGTCCGGCGCGAATCCCCGGGAACTTATTGGCGGCAATGCAGGCACCCACGCCGCTGCCGCAGATCAAGATGCCCCGCTCCGCCCCGCCGCTCCGGACCTCGGCGGCAACGGCCCTGGCAAAGTCTGGATAATCAACCGGGGCGGTACTATGGGTGCCGAGATCGTAAACGATATGCCCGAGTTCACGCAAATAGTCGACAAGCTTCGTCTTTAATTCATAACCGCCATGATCTGCCGCGATCGCCACTATCATAGCCGCCAGCCCGCCCTTCCGATATTCCCAAGCCCCCGATAAAACGGGAAAGTCCCGCAGAGCGGGATAAGTGCGTTAACGAATTGCTTACTCGCGTAAACAAATTAGAACTTACTAGTGAATTTTAATTATACTCCATAAATTAGCGGAGTGCGCTAAGGTAAAGCAATGAGGGTTAAATGGAAGCCTAATGGTAGGTGAAAACTGCTAAAAAACAGTTACTTGTCGTTGGGCACCCAGTGGGTTTTCGTTTTTACAACGCGGGCCTTGCGGGCGGCATCGGTGGTCATGCCCAGCACCTCGGTGAGTATCTCCTGCGGCCTTACCGTGCCAGCATTGCTTATCCGCACCGTGAGGAGCAGCTCGCGTTTCTCCTCATCCAGCAAAAGGCTCGTAACATAGGGGCGGATATCCCTGGCCTTCCTTTTCTCCTTGGTTTCCCGGACGATGATAACGGTCTGGGACTGCAGGAAGGAGGAAATTCTATCCTTCAGGACGGAAAGATCGGCGTTGTTCCCGGATGGGAGGGCGATGGCGTAGTCGAAGCCGATCACCTGAGTGGTTAAGCCGGCAGAGGGATGGTGCATTTGCTTGATTTCCAGGATTTCCAGGCCCGGAGGCAGCAGGGCATTGATCTCCTTTTGCAATTGGAGGTGATCCCGGTCATCAGCGGCCACCTGCAGGTCCGCATATTCCTCCCGGCTTTCCATCCCCACGGAGGTGGCAAAGGCGAAGGACAGCTTCGGGTGGGGATGGTAGCCCTGGGAATAGCAAAAGGCCAAGCCGCTGCGCTTCACCGCCCTGATCAGGGCCTCGGCCAGCTCCCCATGGGAAAGAAAGCGCGCCTCCCGATGCTTCCGGAATTTTATCCGGAGCAGGACGGCGTCTCCCATACTCAGCGGCGGAACCGCAACAGGGGTCTCTGCGGCCTTTTCCACTGCGCCGGGAGCAATTGGTATGGGCGCGGTTATCACCTTGATGGTTTCATGGTCGCAGACGCCGCAGTTTTGACAAAGGCCGGTCCGGCAATCCGGCGTTGCTTCACCAGTCAGGGCCTTCCCTGCTTCCATGAGCAAAAAGTCCCTTCCCACACCGCAATCTATCATGTCCCAGGGGAGCTCCCGGTCCGCCGGGCGAGCCTCCCGGAAGGAATTGGCCGGAAAATTCACCTGGGCCATAGCCTGCTCCCAGAGGTCAAAACGCAGCAGGTCCGTCCAGCCGTCGAACCGGCATCCGAGACGAAAAGCCGCCGCCAGCAGCCGACCGGCGCCGGCATCGCCGCGCGCGAAGATGCCCTCCAGCAGGCTCATGCGGCTGTCATGCCATTTGACATTGATATTGCGATGGCGGATCCGGGTCCTGAAGAAGGCCTGCTTTTCGACCGTTTCTTCCCGGCTGATCTGTCTTTGCCACTGGAAGGGCGTGTGCGATTTGGGGACGAAAGTGGAGAGGCTGACCGTCACTTGTCCCCGCTGTCTTGCCGTCTGCAATACCTGGTAGGCCAGCTCGGCGATTCCTTCCAGATCATCATGGACCTCTCCCGGCAGACCGAGCATGAAATAAAGCTTGACGGACTTCCAGCCGGCGGCGAAGACCTGTTCCGTTGTGGCCAGCAGCTCCATTGCGGTATTTCCCTTATTGATGAGATTGCGCAGGCGTTGGGTTCCGGCTTCCGGAGCGAGGGTGAAGCTTGTTTTGCGCACCCGGCGTATGTTCTCGATGAGGCTGCGGGTGAGGGTTTCCACCCGGAGAGAAGGAAGCCCCAAGGCGACTCGTTTTTCGTAATAACGCTCCATGAGGGCGGACAGCAGCGGTTCGATGCGGCTGTAATCGCCGGAGCTCAAGGAAAGGAGGGAAATCTCGTCGTAACCCGTGGCACAGAGCAGTCCCTCGGCCATCGCCTCAACCTGTTCCTGCCCCCTTTCCCGCACGGGACGCCAGACCATGCCCGCCTGGCAAACGCGGCAGCCCCGAGTGCAACCACGGGCGATTTCCAAGGTAATGCGATCATGGATGGTCTTCGTGAGGGGAACCACCGGCCGCGTCGGCAGGCACCACCGGTTCAGGTCACCGATGATCCTTTTCCGAATTCTCTCGCCCCCTTGGTGGAGGAACGGCACATAAACGCCTTGCAGGGCGGCGAGCGCCTCCAAGGCGTCGGTCCGGCTGCCCCCCCTTCTTTTGACGGCCAGAACCGCCGCGGCGATCTCCAGGCTCACCTCTTCCCCTTCGCCGATGACAAAGGCGTCGATAAAGTCTTCCAGGGGAGCGGGATTAAAGGTACAGGGACCACCGGCGATGATCAGAGGATCTGTTGATTTGCGGTCGCCGCGCAAAAGGGGAATGCCCCCTAATTCCAGCATATTGAGAACATTGGTATAGGAAAGTTCATACTGGAGGGAAAAACCCACGAGGTCAAAGGCAAAGAGCGGCCGGTGCGTTTCCAGCGAGACCAGGGGGAGATGACTTTTCCTTAAACGCTCCTCCATATCGGGCCAGGGGGCAAAGCACCTCTCCGCGGCCACGGCCGGGATGCTGTTGAGCAGTTCATAGAGGATCTGGATGCCCAGGTGGGACATCCCCACCTCATAGGTATCGGGAAAGGCAAGGGCGAAGTGCAACTCCGCCCCTTTGCCTTTGTGCCGGGCATTAATCTCCGTGCCCAAATAACGGCTCGGTTTTTCCACGCAGGCCAGCAAATCTTCCCAGTCCATCTCATCCATTACCACATCACCCATTACCTATTACCCATTACCTGTCTTATGGGGGCGCTTCCTTATCATCTTTAGCCCGGAACTGCAATTGTATTCCCCGGCTAATCCCGCTAACCTAAAGGTCACATGTAAAGGGGACTTTCTTCAGTACCCCTTAAAGCGAGCCACGTGTAATTGCCCTGATTTTCATTGACAGGCACCACCACCTTAGGTAGGCTATAGCATAAACGTATGAGGAGGCTGGCCATGGAGATATTGCCTAGGGAAGTGCTCTTTTCCAGGGAGCAGATCGGGGCAAGGGTCAGGGAATTGGCGGCAGAGATCTCCCGCGAATATCAGGGCCGTGAGCTCATCGTTATCGGCATCCTTAAAGGGGCTTTTATCTTCATGGCCGATCTGATCCGCTGCCTTTCCATACCCTGTGAGGTCGATTTTGTGAGGCTGGCCAGCTATGGCTCCGGAGCGGCCAGCTCGGGCAAGGTTGTTTTGACCAAGGATATCGAGACCTCCATCAAAGGCAAGGAGATTCTTATCGTCGAAGACATAGTGGACACCGGTCTTACCCTCACTTTCCTGGTTGACTGGCTGCGGGAAAGGAATCCGCGGTCCCTCAAGGTTTGCGCCCTATTGGACAAGCGGAAGCGGCGGCTAGTCCCCTTTGAGGCCGACTATGTGGGCTTTACCATCGAAGATGGCTTTGTCGTGGGTTATGGCCTGGATTTTGATGAAAAATCCCGCTTCCTCCCGGATATATGCACGATTAAGAACCATAATTGATAGCAAGGCATTCTTTTCTGGAGAACATTATGATTATCAAGTGCCGTAAATGTGAGACCACCTTCCGCTTTGAGGATCAGCTTATGACGGGGGAAGGGGTATGGGTCAGGTGCAGTCGCTGTCGAAACGAGTTTTTTCAGGATAATCCCCTGTGGTGCCCCGAGCCCTTATCCACCTCTGGCCCGGAAAGGACCGAGATCCGGGACAGGGAAGAAATAGGGGATCCGGCAGCGGCCAAGGACGAGGCCGGCCGCAGGGGCCGGGAAGAAAGAGAAGCATCTCTTCCTTCCCGGGTTAAAGAAATCCGGGATATCATGGCGGCGGAGCCAGAGACCATCGTCCTGAAGGCTCCGGAATTTGAATATCCGGAAGCCCCGGCTACCGAGGAAAGCGTGATGGAACTGTTCAAGGAAGCTGAGGAACCGGCGACGCCGGCAAAAAAGCCGAAATTCGCCGCAGTGGGAAGTTTCTTTGCCTATCTTTTCCTGGCTTTGAGCATTGTCATATTGCTGGGCGGCCTTTACCTCTGGTTGTTTCCGGAGAGCAAGCTGGCCGTGAATTTCTTTTCCTCCTATTTTCCCGGAGCCAAAGGTTTCGGCAAAACGACTGATAGCCTTGCCGGTCGGATCGCGCTCCAGGATGTGAGACAGCATTATGTCAATAACTGGCTGCTTGGAAATCTGCGGGTCCTGGAGGGTGCCGCCGTCAATACAAGTGATTTTTCCCTGACAAACGTGCAGGTACGGGGGAGGGTATATGACGGCGCCGGCAAAATCCTTGGCGAGCGGGTGTCGCTTTGCGGCAATCTCATCACCGACGCCGAGTTGGCGACGCTGACGGAGGAAGAGATCCAAAAGAAGCTGACCCAACCGCAGGGCGGTGATCCGGGCAACGATCGCCTCAGCCCCCGCAGCCAGCTTCCCTTTATGGTCGTCATTGCCCATGAGCAACCAGGCGCCGTCAAGACAACCGTCATGGTTGCCGGCGCGGAGAAGCTTCTGGAATAGGGACCGGAGAAAACTCGGCGCTCCAGCCCTCCCTTGTTGCGGCTTCTTTTTTTTTAAAAGGGACCTGAGGCCATGAAAACCCTCCATCAGAGTTTCAGCGTCACTTACAGCTACCCCGTCATCTTTACCCGGGATGCCTTCGCGGGAACGAATGCCGCTTTAGTGGAAGTATTGGCGGCTTCCGGACAGAAACCCCACCGTGTTCTCCCCGTTGTCGACGCGAACCTGGTCCTTTCCAGTTCCGGACTCCTTGAAAAAATAGAACGATACGGCCAGGATCACCCTGATATTTTAGAGTTCGTCCGTCCGCCTTTTATCATGCGCGGCGGGGAGACAAGCAAAAATGATCCCCTGGAAGTTGAAAAACTCCACGCACTGACCGAAAAACATCACCTGTGCCGTCATTCCTTTCTCCTGGTCATCGGTGGTGGCGCGGTCCTCGACGCGGCCGGTTATGCGGCAGCTACGGCGCACCGGGGCATCCGCCTCATCCGCATGCCCACGACCACTCTTGCCCAAAGTGATGCCGGCATCGGCGTCAAGAACGGGTTAAACGCCTTCGGCAGGAAAAATTATCTTGGCACCTTTGCACCGCCCTTTGCCGTGATCAATGATTTCACCTTCCTCGACACGCTCTCCCTGAGGGAGCGGCGAGCGGGCATCGCCGAAGCCATCAAGGTTTCTCTGATCAAGGACCGCGCTTTTTTTGATGATCTGCATCGGGAACGTCATAAACTGGCCGCCTGTGACCAGGAAACCCTGGAAAAGACGATCGTGCGTTGCGCGGAAATCCACCTGGGGCACATTAGCCGGGGTGGCGACCCTTTCGAGTACGGCACCTCGCGGCCCCTGGATTTCGGACACTGGGCCGCGCACCATTTAGAGGAAATCTCCCAGGGCGGCCTCAACCACGGCGAGGCGGTCGCCATCGGCATCGCTCTCGATGCCCTTTATGCCTGTCACCTCGGCTTGATCAGTGAACTGGAATGGACAAAGATTATCCAGGCCCTGGAAGACGTTGGCTTCGATCTTTATCACTGGGCGCTGGGCTGGATGGACATCGCTGGGGCACTGCGGTCATTTCAGGAACACCTGGGAGGAGAGCTGACGGTAACCCTCCCCGCGGGCATCGGGGAAAAAACGGAGGTGCATGAGATGGATACCGCCCTGCTGCGGCAGTGCATCGAAACGTTACAGAAGCGGAGGAAAGGAACCGCGACCGGCCTTGACGCCAATATCCGGCCGCTAATGAATATTCAATAAATGATCACCGAGATGTAGAACAAAGGGAGGGATGCCACTTTGCAGCGTCCCTCCCTTTTCGTTTACGGTTTTTTCACGATACCCGCGCCGGTTCCGCTAAACGTGCCCGATGGCGGCGAAGAGGGCAGAGAGGGCATCGGCATGACCGTGCCCGCAGCACCGCCCTTAAACTGGATATTTTGACCGGCCACAACCCCGTTACCGTTCGTGACTGTAGCACCCCATTTGGAATCATTCCACTGGTGCAGCGTGAAGTCAGCGGAAAGTCCGCCTCCGGTAAGAGTTGTGGGTGCGCCGGTCACGGGCGGGCCATTATAGCTGCCGTGTACATTATTCGTTGCCCAAATTTTTGGCACGCCGCCGGTAGAGGTAGCAAAGAAGCGGACATCTTCCATCGTCACGTTGCTCAGGTTGTTGACCGTGCCAGCCCCCTGGCTCAACGTGGCGGAGCCTACCTGAACAGCAGGAATGTTCAGAGCCTGCAGGGCTGAGGGATTCGTGCTGGCCAGATCCAGGAACTTGCTCGTTTCCATCCAGGCTCCCTGGGCTACGGCCTTCCAGGTGGCTAAAGCGGGATCATAGAGCCCCTTAATCTCGCCGCCGTAAACATAGGTGGAGGCGCTCACCCAGTCCGCCCTGGCACCGGTCACATCGCCCGCCAACTTCGCCGTATCGGCGACCCATGCGACGTTGCTGTAATTTGTCCAGTACGTGGCGTCCGTACCAGTAACACCGGAAACCGTCGTCCACTCCCAGGCAGAGGGAGGCGTCCACGCTCCGGGCGCGACGCCGTTGCTATCCCCTTCCAGGAGGGACTGCCAGATACCCCAGGAAGAGTCAGCGATGAAGGAGGCCGTATTTCTCGCCTCCGACGAGAAGGCGATGGTAGCTGTTGAAGCTTCTATGAATGAATGTTCGACGAAGGACAGGGCGTCCGGTATAACGGGCGTCATGCTGCTGGGGAAGTTGGCCGCCGTCACACCTGCCGGAGCCGTGCCCATCTCGATCCCTTTTATGGTGCCATCGGCTTCAAAAAGGCCCAGCGAAGCCTGGACATTGCCGCTCAGTTGGCCTTTGAGATAGCCGGCCTGGCCCGAAGGATCGACATAGAGCGCAATCAGGCTGTCATCTACGCCACCTCCGCCATCCATGACCAGGCTATTGAAGCCCAGGTAAGCTCCGCCGGCGTAAGTCGTATAGTCATCGTTCTTGAAGTTGTAGCTAAATACCGGCGATGCCCACAAACCGTTCCCGCCATTGAACTCTCCCATCATGGTAACCGGGACACCTGTTCCCGACCAAAGATTGGAGGTCCCTCCCAGGAGGGAGGTTAAAGAACCGTAACTGTCCCACCCCGATGCCTGCAGATCGCTCACGAAGGTCAAATCAGTAAGCCCGCCCCAGGTGCCGACGCCCGCTGCCTGCCAAATGCCGGGGATAAGGACCAAGCCCGACTCCGTGATGGGATCATCGTAGGAACCCAATAGACCGCCGCCGTGTTCCGCAGACATCGTGCCCAGGACCGTCTCGCTCAGGAAATGTCCGTTGCCAAAGGAAATGCTGAAGCGCTTGGCGCGGGACGGATCGTCGTTCCAGGCCAGCGCCGCATCGCTGAGCCAATAGCCGCTTTCCGGGCCACGGCCAAAATCAGCCGCTACACCGCCGCCGATCACGACACTGCCACCAGGCATGCCGGCAAAAGAGCCGCCCAGGGCCATATTCCAGATGCCCCAGTTTTGATCGTTCAGGCCTATCAGCGATCCTTGCAGGACGCCTGTCCGGATGGGAAAGTCGTTGTCGGTCGTCAGGCCAGCCAGACCGCCGGTTAAACTTCCGGAGTGGAGCGAAGCTGGCAAAGATAGGGCACCCGGCGCCACCGTCGTGGTACCCATATCGGTGTAAGTCAGGTTGCCGGCGGCCTCCCACAGATTTAAGGTGGGATAATACTTGCCTGTTAAATCGCCGCTGACAACGCCCGCCCGGCCATCCGGCCCGACCGCCAGGGCCAGGACCTTCGCCCTTTCGATTTCACCGTTGTTCCAGATGCCTATGAGATGGCCATAGAAGGCCCCGTCATCGGAGGTGTCCGGTGTATTTCTCCCCGTATTGCCGGATAGGTTCGGACTGTCACCGTAAAGAAGAGAAGGCTCCTGGTAAAAGTAGGGGGAATATTCATAATGGGTATAAGCTCCCATCAGCGTAGCCGTCACCGGGCTCCCGCCTAGCAGAGCGCCCGTTCCCCCCAGGAGACTGCTGCCGTCCACATATCCGCCTGTATACAGGCTGCCGGTACCGGCACCCTCCGGTTCCGTGTAATAATCGAGCAGCCCATAAACGTTGCCGCTAAAGGTCAAAGCCTCCCCTTGCCAGGTACCTAGACCGGCACCCTGCCAGGTGTTATCCAGGGTGTTGTAAACCCCAAATAAATCGCCGCTCAATGTGCCCAGCCGCGTCCCCGTGATAAAGCGACCGCCGGCCAGATTGCCGGATAACTTGCCATCCGCCAATGTTCCCGAGACATCTGCCAGAAAGTAACCGTAGTCGTCAGAATAACCTTCACCATTGTTATGTGCGCCGATATACCCCTGGCCGCCCGTCATCCCGGACCAAGACATATCGCCCGACGTGGCCGGTGTAAACCTGCCCGACAGCTCCTGCCGGTAGATACCCCAACCCTGGGGATTGCCGTCTTTGATCAAAGACATGGTGTAAAGGGACTGGTAGTCCGTCGAAAGCTTCCCATCGGCACCCAAGGTAGCGGTCAGGGTCTGCGTGCCGCCATCGCCTGTCTCGACAATGGAATATACCAAATCCACGGGCGCGATACCGCTGGCGCTGTCTACCGGGGCGTCCGGGTAGACCGTCCCGTCCAGGGCGAGCATCCCGATCTCCGGGTAGACCGAGCCGGTCAAAGAGCCCCTTAAATAACCGGCTTTGCCCAAGGGATCTAAATACAGGGCCAGCAGACGGCTGTCCATGCCCTTACCCAGCCCGGCCCCGGCCAGATAGCCTATGTAAGCGCCGCCGTCATAGGTGGTATAGGTATCATTCGCATAATTGTAACTGTAAATGCCAGTCATCCAGAGGTGCGGGACATTGCCGGAAGGATTAAAATTACCCAGCATGGTTACCGGTGCGGGATTGGCCGCCGTGGCCATCCAGAGCGATGCCGTCCCGCCCATCAACCCCTCCAGGTAGCCATCATTATAAACCGAGAAATCTTCATAAGCATAGTCCGAGGTCGGGTGGGACTCGGGATCCGGCGGGGTTTTATAAGAATCCGTCAAACTCCCTGGCCCTGAGCTGGAGCTCGAATAATAGTAGTCGTTCTGTCCACTATTATTTGGATCGCCATAACTATATTCCGTCCTGGAAGAGGTGCCGTCCTGGTAGTAGGAGATATCGTAGCTCGTAATGCCGGCAACGGGCCGCCGATACGAAAAAGTGCCGGCGTGATTGTCGGCGTAATAGTCGTAACTGTAACTGCCCCCGTCGGCATAGGAATAGCTGCCGGAAAGGTGGCGCGTAGCAGCGGTCAGTCCTGCAGACAGAGCGCTGACATGACTTAAAGGAGTACCGTTCCAATTGCCCAGGGAGAAGGCCTGCCAGGTGTTGTCCAGAGTGTTATAGACGCCGGACACGTCACCCCCCAGCGTCCCCAGCTTCGTGTAAGTGATGAACCTGCCGTCCCGCAGCTTGCCCGTCAGCCTGTTGCCTGACCACGCGCCGTCGCTTATATCAGCCAACCAGTAGCAGTCATCATCATCCGCTACACCGTAGTGATTCTCGGAAAAAGAACTCGTGTTACTGTCCACAGGCGTGGATAAGAGCGAAGCGAGAGACTTGGTGGTGTCCCAGATGCCGGGAGTGCTGGCTCCGGTCACGTAATTATAGGTGTAAGTGCTGCCATCGCGGTAATAATCAGTATAATAATGTGTTCCATCCAGCCTGCTATAGCTAACATGCCCCTCACGATTGTCGGTGTAATAGTCATAGGAGTAATTTCCGCCTCCTGCGTAGTAGTAAGTTCCATAATAATAGTTGGCGACCCGGTAGGCCCCTAAGGTGTTGCGCCCCCCCGTCTTTGCCGTCCAATCAGCACCGGGCTGCGCATAAGTACCCCCTGCCGACAACTCATAAATACCCCAGGGTGCCGCCTTGTTCTGCTCATAATCCACGATGGACATGGTAGACATGTGGCCATCCCGACTGCCTTCCCCGTAATAATAACTCTGGGAAGTTATGGCCCCGCCGGCGGTGAAGGACCCTGCTAAAATGCTCTTGCCATCAAATAAGTAGTCGTAAGTCTGCCAGACGGAATCATAAAAATTCTGCGGCGCAATGCCAATCGCCGCCGCAATTTGCGTGGGGTAGAGGGAGCCTTCCATTTGGAACATCCCGATATCCCGATAGGCCGTACCTGTAAGGGCGCCCTTCAGATAACCGGCGTTGCCGCTGGGATCTACGTAAAGGGCCATCAAACCGCCAATCATCGCTCCAGCACTCTCCGTACCGGCCAGGAACCCCCGGTATGCCCCGCCGTCATAGGTGGTGTAGGAGGAATCGTTGTAATTATAGCTGTAGACCTCGGTGTTCCAGAGGTGGGGGACATTGCCGGAAGGCGAAAAAGTTCCCAGCATGGTCAGCGCCGCCGGTTGGGCCGCTGTGGCCGTCCAAAGCGACGCCGTCCCGCCCATCAAGCCCTCCAGGTTGCCATCATTATAGGAGTCGAAATATTCATAACCGTTAACGCTATTATATTCCTCATCAGGCGGCGTCCACAGGAAAGTCAGCGAGGTTTGACCATCATTCAGCCAGTTGCCCGGCGTCGTTGTCGGCGTTCCTGATGCATCATAGGAAATATATGTGTAAGTGCCATCTCCATTATAGGTGATCGTGTAATTTTTTGCCGGAGCCGTTGCCGATGCCGGTCGGAAGTAGCTTACCCAACCCGTGTGGTTATCCGTGTAAAAATCGAAGTTGTAACTGCCTCCGTCGGTATAGCTGTAATCGCCGTAAACATGGCGCGTAACAGCATTTAAGCCGGAGGAAAGACCGCTGGCAAAGGCGAGGGGTTTGCCTTCCCAGGTACCGACACTGTTGCCGATCCAGTCCCCGTGGCTTGTGGCGTTGCCTAGCTCATCAAGATCTGCAGTATAAAGTCCGAATAACGGCCCGCCGATCGTGCCCATTTGGGTAGAGGTCATGTAACGGCCGTTTACCAGGCTGCCGTTGATGGCGCCATGTCTCGCTCCCGGGCTGTACGCATCCCACGTAGCAGCTACATCCGTCAGCCAGTAACCGTGATCATTGGAGTCAGAACTGAAATAACCGTCGCCGCCCATCTTCAAGTTTGCACTAACGGAGCTGCCCTCCGGCTTGTCGAAATAATAGTTAGGGTTGATATCCCCTCCCAGCTTCAGAGTGTAGATCCCGAAGGGTAGGCTCTTGGTACTTATCCAGGCACCGCTGGACGCGTCGTATAGGTCGTAGGCAATGAATTTGGTGGTGCTGCCGTTGCCATTATTATAATACTCGCCCTGAATGTTTCCCACCTGCCCAGCAGTGCTGGCAAAGCCTCCGGCGGTTTGCGCCTTAAGCCCACCATGGGAGTCGACATAGGCATTGGAAACAGCAAAATCTTCCGGCAATGAGGCGGTCTTGTCGATATTATTCAGACCGCCGGCAACGCTGGCCAATTTCCACATGCCGTACATTTCGCCATCCCTATCCTGCATTTCATAGAAGTTGCCTGCCAAACCGCCCGTGATCAGGCCGACTTTTCCGTCTTCTGTGTAGTACAGCCCGGCATTGAATCCCTCCATAGCGCCGGAGGGATCGCGGGGATCTGCCTTTTTCCATATTCCTCCGGTCAAGGCTTCCATGTACCTGCTCGGCGTTTCTTCATTATTCCAAAGAGAACCACTCCAGATATAGGGCCCGCCGGAACCCGCCTCACCGTTGCCGTAATCGTAAAATCCGCCTATAGCCAGAAAGTCATATTTCCCATCGGCGCGCTTTATAAAGCCGAAAGCGCCTTCGTTATCATAGCCGTAACTATTCCATTGCATGGCGCCACCGCCGTTGTAAAGCAGGCTGTGATTCCAGTCTCCGCCGAAGTCGGTGGGGGTTCCCTCATAAGTGCCGACGCTCATGCCGATCCAGGTGCCGCTGCCTACCCCTTCACCATCGTCGGTATAGAGCCCGTAGAAGGGACCGCCGATGGACCCCATATGGGTTGAGGTTATGTACGTGCCGCTTAAGTTACCCTTGATAGTGCCGTGCCCTGCCTCTGCGCCATAATCATCCCAGGTGCCCGTCATATCCGCCAGCCAGTAACCGTAATCACTGTAGTTATAACCGAAATCGCCGTCGTAACCTATCTTGCTGTTCCAGAGGACGGATGAGCCAACCGGCCGGCCTGAATAGTTGTTGACGCCGGGTCCATAGCCCAGCGTCAGATTGTAAATCCCGAAGGGAAGACTTTTTTGGTAATCGCTGGCATCATAGTATGTGATAAATTTGGTTGAGCCATCGTCCCATTCACCCCGAATTGTTCCGATATTCTCTCCATTGTTTAGAAAGCTCCCTGCTGTATAGCCGTAGAGCGAATCAGAATTAATGGAAGCAGTAGCAACATTAAAATCAGCGGGCAGGGAGGCGGTCTTGTCTTTATCCGTCAGCCCTCCCTCCACGTTCTCGAGCTTCCACATGCCGTACATTTCATTCCAGTAGCTGTCATAACGCATCTCGTAGAAAGCGCCCTGCAAGCCGCCCGTGATCAGGCCGACCTTGTCTTCAGTGTAGTACAGGGCGGCGGTATATCCCGCCAGGGTGCCCGCGGGGTCGCTCGGATCCCCTTTCTGCCAGATCCCTCCGGAAAAGGCCTCCAGGTATCTGTTGGCCCTTTGCGCTTCGTCGTACATCGAGCCGCTCCAGATATAGGGTCCGCCAAAGCCCCCGCCGCCGTAGCCGTAATCGTAATATTCCCCTATGGAGAGAAAATCGTACAGGCCATCAGCACGCTTCCTGAATCCGAAGAGGCCGTCGTCAGTGTTGTTCCACGCCATGTATCCGTAGTCGTTGTAAAGCGTACTGTGGGACCAGTCGCCCCCGAAGTCCGTGGGCGTTCCCTCTGCCCTGCCGACACCGGCTGCCTGCCAGTATGTGCCGTCGAAGCTGCCATAGATATCGCCGGTCATCACATCGCCGAAAATGTAAGGGGTGATAAAGCTGGCCGTCAACGCACCGGTAAAGGTGGGACCGAAATCCGTGCTCGTGATATTGGCTAGCATGTATCCCCCGGCGCCGGCGCCGGCGCCACCGTAGGCCTCATAGCTGAAATCAGTGCTGCCCACATTCAGAGACATGGTGCTGCCTGCCGTGCCCGAGACGGTTCCGCCCAGGCCGCCGTTCCAGATGCCAATCTGCCGCTGTTGCGACGGGGTCGTTGTGGTGGCGGTGGTTGTGATGGGTAGACCCATCAGTGCCCCCGCCACGTAAGTGGCGGTAAGGTCACCTGTGTATTGTGGCGTTCCCTCGACCGTGGAATAAAGTTTACCGGAAGCATTGGCGCTATAGGGGCCGAAACTCCCCCTGTCGACCGAGGCGGCAAGCTGATCAGGGCCAATCCCCGTCGTGCCCTTTTCTTCTTTTGCCAGGGTACCGTTCATTTCCCACATGCCAAGCCCCGGATAATAGTTACCCGTGAGATCGCCGCTTAAATACCCCGCGTTGCCGTCGGGGTCGATGTAAAGCGTCAACGCTTTTGTGTTGACGCTGCCGGCGTTCCAGAGCCCGACGTTATAACCCTTGAAAGCGCCGTCGATCGTATTGGCATATCCTTCCAGCGGTTGATCGTTATAATCAAGATACCAGCCGGATCCGTAGGCGAGATAGGGCTCCGCGCCAGCTCCTGTAGAATACGTTCCCATCAGCGTAAGATTGGTGGCACCCGTGGTCCAGGGATTTCCAATCCCGCCGAGCAGACCATGCACATTGTGCGTACTGTCGTATGGGTCTGCATTGGCATAGCGCAAATCCCCGTATTCCGAGTTATAATAAAGCAGCCCACCGCTGACGCTGCCGCTGAAATCGAGGGGTGTTTCCGTGTAGACGCCGCCGGAAACGGCCTGCCAGGTGTAACCTTCGCCATTATTCTGATAGGCCCCGAAAAGACGGTTGCCGAAGGTGCCGAGCGCATCGGAAGTTAGATACCGATAGGCGATGTTGCCATCCACCTTGCCGTTCGTCCAGGCGCCGCCGGAAAGACCAGCCAGCCAGTATCCATCTGGCGTGGACGAGTTCCCTATCCATTTATCGATCTGGCCACCGGCAAACGCGCTCCATGTTCCTCCAGGTAACGAGGATAGGAAGCCGCCCAGAGAGGTGCTCCAGACGCCCCAATGCTGACCGGGCAAAGAATCAAAGTACGTCGAGAAGTTACCGGTGGCAATATCGCCGCCGGCTACACCATAGGCATCACGGTCCGTGATGTTGTCCCAGGTCAGCAAGTCCGGCGTGATACCGGTAACATCCTGTTCATAGAAAGCATAGGGCGTGCCGTGTATCTCCCACATGCCTGACCCGGGAGTGGTATCGGTACCCAAGCCGGGATAAAAACCGCCGGCAAGGTTGTAGCCGATATAGCCGCCCCGGTAGAGCAAGTTCCCGTCGGTATCTTTACCATTCGGACGAACAAACAAAGCGCCGTAGATCCCTTCGCTCCGGCCATTTTGATCGACTACACCCATCAGATCTCCCAACAGGGCGCCGCCATCCGTCGTCGTGGTCGGGCCTGAGGGATTCGGATTCCAGAGCCACCAGATTTGCCGATTATTGGGATTCGCATAAGTCCCCAGGGCCAGGAAGGAGCGGTCAGCCAGGGGTATGTCCGTGTTCCAGGGAAGAACGGTACTGCCCAAAAGTCCGGACAAAGAGCCTTCCCCCGTCAAGGAACCACTGGCATCCGTATACGCAAAACCTTGATTCGGGTCCGCCAGGGGACCGGCAAGGGCAAGGGGCGACTCCGTATAGGTGCCGAGGCCCAGATCCTGCGCCTGCCAGGCGCCGCCGCTGTAACTGCCGGTGACGGCGCCCTGGCCCTGCCCCAATGTCGTTGCCGACAGATAGGTGAATGCCGAATTGCCCGCCAGGATGTTGCTCGCGGCATCGGCGTCGATGTGCGAGATCCAGTAGCCGTTAAAAGCGGGGGTTGCGGGGATGGTATCACTCGGCAGATAAGGCCCGTGGCCTTGGCCGCCGGCCACCAGGGTCTGCAATCCGCTGGGTGCCGTCTCATAATTACCGCTCAGATTCAACAGCCAGGCTCCGGTACCTCCCTCCGAAATGGTCCGGATACCTTCGGAAGACGGCAGAACCGAGCCAGTCAGACCGCCCGTGACGCTGCCCTGCAAGACAAATTGCCTTTTTCCGATAAACCATTCATAGGTTGTATCGGCCGAAACCAGGGATTCGTTTCCTGCCAGATCATCGGCTTTGAACTCGATTTTGTTCAGCCCCTCGGCAAAGGTTAACGGGGTGTCCGCAAGGCTTTGCCAAGCGCCGCCGTTGACGCGATAATAACGGTTGCCCGGGTTGACATCAGTGGCATTAATGACAAAACTGGTTGTATCGGCGCCGCTGACCTTGCCCGGCGCTTCGGCAATATTGACGGCAGGCGGTGTATAGTCGGTACTCCAGGCGAACACCAGCGGCGTAGCCGTGATATTGCCGGCAGCATCGGTCGCCGTAATGGAAATTGACTGGGCGCCTTCAGGAAGGCTTGTCAGGTTGAGGATACTGCCGCTCACCGTGGAGGTGCTGCCGTTTAAGGTATAGGTAATGGAAGCCGTATCCGGTGAAAGCGTAAAGGCGGCGGTATTGTCCTTGGTCAGCGGGGGAGGTGTAGATGCGAGCACGGGCGCGTGGTAGTCGGTGTTCCAGGTGAAGGCAAACGGTGTAGCGGTCGTGTTGCCGGCGTCGTCGGTCGCGGTAATGGAGATGGACTGGGCGCCTTCGGGAAGGCTTGACAGGTTGAGCGTACTCCCGCTCACGGTGGATGTGTTGCCGTTTAAGGTATAGGTAATGGAAGCCGTATCCGGTGAAAGCGTGAAGGCGGCGGTATTGTCCTTGGTCAGCGGCGGCGGTGTAGATGCAAGAACGGGCGCATGGTAGTCGGTGGTCCAGGAATAGGTCTTCGTGGAACTATTGCCCACGGCATCGGTTGCCGTAACAGCAAAAGTATTGCTGCCCTCCGGCAGGTTCGCCAGGTTCGGCGAAGTTACCGCTGCTCCATTTAAGGTATAGGTATAGGTTGCCCCTTCACTGGCCGTCACGCCGATGTTAGCGGACTGGGCATTCGTAATGGGATCAGGCATTCCGGAAAGGGTAATGATCGGAGCGGTTGTGTCGACAATCCAGGAGTATGGAACAACCGGGGAGGTATTGCCGGCGGCGTCAACCCCCTTGATGTCGAGATGGTGAGAGCCGTCAGACAGCGCTGATAGATTTATCGTACTATTGGCAGCGGGTATATAGCTGCCGCCATCGAGGGAGTAGTAAATGGTCGTCCCGCCCTTGGTAGAGGAAGCAATAAAACTCGGGGCAGCAATATTTGTGAGAGAAAGCGGTGGAGAAGTCAGGGCGACCGCCGGTGGGGTGTAATCCGTGGTCCAGGTGTAAGAACTGACGGCCAGGTTGCCCGCCGCGTCGGTACCCGACAGGGTCATGGTATGTTGCCCTTCCGGCAGGCTGCTGCGGCTGATAACGTCTCCAGCCAAGGAGGTATAGGTACTGCCATCGAAGGAGTAGCGGTACGTAGCGCCTGCCTCGGGAGAAATAGCGAAGGTAGCCGCACTGCTGTTGGTCAACGCCGCGGGTTGTTGTAAAAAACTCAATCCCGGCGGCGTGTGGTCCGTTGAAGACGCATAGGCGAGCGCTGTCCCCGCTGCCGTGCCCGTCAACGTGCCGTTGCCGAAGGAGCCCGCGCCAGCGCCGTTAAGTCCGATGGTGCCGCTGTAGCCCCCACCGGCTAGGGCGCCGCCGCCGATGATATTGGCCCCCCAGATATTTGTGCTGGCATCCCAGTTTCTGATCCCGAAGTACGCATCCAGCCCGCCCGGACCCGAAGAGAGGTGGACGGCAGAACCGGTTGCCGCCGGGGATGCGGACAGGCTGTAATTGCCGGCGATGCCGTCCGTCGCCCAGAGCCGGGGGACGCCGCCCGTGGATGTGGCAAAAAATCTAACATTATTCAAACTCAGGTTCGTCAGGTTATTGACCGCCACCGTGGGGTCCACCTGGCTCAGGTTTGCGGTTCCCACCGAAATACTGGGAATATTCAAGGCCTGCAGCGTGGCGTTGGCAGTGGCTTCTGTCGTCGCAGCCCCCGCCATTTGCAGGAAGCTGCCCGTTTCCATCCATCCGCCGGTGGCCGCAGCAACCCAGGAACCAGGATCAAAGGTACCCCGGATGCTTCCCCCACCCACCAAGGTCTGGCCGCTGTCCCAATTGGCGACTGCTACGGCGGTCTGACCGGACAGGGTATTGTTCGTTCCATTCCAGAGGGTGGTGGAAAGTTGGTATTCTGCGTTTGCATGCCCCGAGAAATTATGATCGATGCTCCAGACCGTGTTTACCGCACCCGCGGGCAAGGTGGCGCTGTCGTAAGTTCCCCCGATGACGGATTGGAATATGCCCCAGTTATAACCAGACAGGGAACTGGTGCGCAACCGTTCCGCAGCGATGTTGATCGCCGGCCCGCCGGACGCTTCGTTTGCCAGCGCTGTCGCGAAGGTCTGTGAGTTATCCTGGGACGAAGTGAAGCCCGGGAATGCTCCCGCCAGGTTGGTAATCGGCAGGGCGGCAATATTTCCCGACGCCATCCAGAATCCGGTGTCCGCTCCGGACAGCAGCGCTTGATCATTGCCGGCGGTGCTGAGGAAACCCAGCTCGGTGCCGCCACTGGCCAGCGGCCTGGCATACAATCCCGTAAAGCCGGCATCAAGTCCGCTGCCGGCCAGGGTGCCGCCGATAAATCCCGCCGCAACCACGTTATCTATGGGTGTTGCATCCGTCAACATGTCAGCGGTAAATAAGGATGTACCTGTGTTACCGTCGTATTTGCCCATGGCCACGAAGGGGGAGGACACGTTTCCGAGGGTGGCCGTGCCGCCCCACAAACCGCTCAGGCTGCCCTGATCGACTAAAGCGCTATTCTGGAAATGTTGGAAAGTGCCGCCCGTTATAATGCCGCCGAAGGTCAGCGGGTCCAGGGTAAAGGTACCGGCGCCGGCACTGCTGTAAGGGGTATTGTTGAGTACCGGGCCCGGACCCGTCGTAGATTCGTATTTGCCGCGGTAGGCCAGGCCGATGCTGCCTAGATAGCCTTTTCCCTGATAATCCTCCAAATAGGTCAGGGCGCCGCTGACGCCTACGTGGCCCTGTCCGTCGTCGGTGCCGGAAATGTTCCCCAGCATGAAAAAAGCTTCCGTGGCGGCGGCATTGAAACTTCCCGATCGTCCGTAAACGCCGCCCCAGGTGGCCGCGCCCGTCGGGTTCTTGTAAACGCCGCCGGTTGTAGTTGTCCCCCAGACGCTGAGGGTGCGGTCCCGGCCGGTAGCGGAGTTTGTGACAGTTATCCCCACCAGTTCACCCGTATTCGTGGCAGCGTCATCGATTGGATTAATGGCACCTCCCACGTCTATACTGTCCAGGAGGGGGAGAGGGAAGCCCGTTTCTACGCCGGCTCCTCCCACGGAGCCTAAGGGTTTCAAGCTGCTTGCCAGTAAGGACGGAGAAAGGCTTGTCTGACCAAGGATATCCGTCTTTGTTATTGTTCCCGTACCGGAAAGAGCCTGGCTTGCCGCATCGTAACTTCCCGCCAAGTCGCCGGTGATATAGCCGGCCCCCGAACCCGTAACGTAGATGCCGCTTAAGAGGCCCTCCCATGAGCCGCTGACGCCGGTGAGGTAGCCAGAATAGGCGTCATTGCCCAGGTTGCCGCCTGTCGTTCCACCCCAGGAACCGGCGGGCAGACCCGCGGGAGCAACGCCGGTAAAGGTCAACGTACCTGCATTGGAGGCAGGGTCGATCTGAGCGGAAAGCGAACCGGAACTGAGAAAACCGCCCATCGCCACACTGCCGCTGGCCTGCGTGTAGTTCTGAAGCCAGGTATAAGATGCATCCGTGGTATTGCCCAGCTCATCCGTCGCCTTGACCAGCAAGGTTTTTGTGCCCTCCGTCGCGGTGGCGATATTTACCGTCTGACCGGCAGGGTTGGCTATGGTCGTCCAGGTCTGACCGCCGTCCAGGCTGTACTGATAGGTGGCCCCCGGCTCCGGACTCGTCACCGCAAGCGTCGCCGTCGTCAATTTCGTTGGCCCCGTCGGCAGGCCTGTTACGTCTGCGGAGGGCGGCAGGGTATCCACCGTCCAGGTATAGGAGACCGGTGTGGGGTTTTCGTATCCCGCCATATTGGCAGCTTGCAATAAAAGCCCATATGTCTTGTCGGCCAAATTTGGCAGGGTGATGCTGAAAGTTGTACCCGTCCCCTGCAGGTTGTCCGTGGACCAGCTAGCGCCGTTATCAAGGCTATATTTGACCGTAGCCTGTTTATCGGTAGTCAATTGAAACACCGCCGTGGAAGCGTTGGTAAGTTGATTTGGTTTTGAAGACAAGGTGATTTGGGGTGGCACCGTGTCCACCGGCGGCACATAAATCGTTATCGGAGGTGCGTCGTTTACAGGGTTTGTGGTCGGACCTGGCATTGGTGCTATGCTGCCGGGATCAGGAAGCGATCCGCCTGGACTTGTTGCTGCTAAGATCACTGGCGGGGCGTTATTTGTCGTCGTATCGGTAACTGTCGAAACCGTCTTATCCGTTGCTGGTGCAGATGTAGTAGAATTATCTTTGGGAACTATGTCGACTTTGGCCGATTGTTCCGCCTGATCGGCCGGGGCGGCGGCCGTCACGGTTTTCGATTCTTCGGCTGGTTTGTTGGTGTTAGCTTCCCCGTTTTTTCCTTCCGGTTGCTTATCCTCGGTTTTGGCCTCTTGTTTTTGCTCGTCCTTCTTGCCCTCGTCCTTTTTTGCCCCTTCCTGCTGGCCGTTGTCTGCCTTGGCCGTGCCGGTGTCAGACTTCTTGTCGTCCTCTGATTTCTTGCCACCGTCCTTGGGCTTTTCCGCCGGCGTGGTATCTTTCTGATGCTGCTGCGTTTCCGCTGCGGTGGCCGGCCGCACCGTCGGCGGCACATTGGGGTTTGTAACCACCATGGCCTGTCCCGCGCTGACTGTCCTTATATCGCCAGGTTTATTGGCACTGTAAGCGTAAACGGTCCCTTCCGTCACTACAGTGCCGCTTACCCCGGACTGATAGTAGGTGAAAAACTGCGTACCGCGCACACCGCAAACGGCGGTGGGGGTATGTATTTCATACTTCGATTGCGCGGCCCCGGCGCTAGAAACAGCCTTCACCGCATTCTGGATTTTTCCCCGGAAGAGATTCAGGGTGGCTTTTCGCGTTTCCTTATCCTGGGAAAACTCGCTGACGCGCAAGCGGCTGTTCTCGGCCAGGCGAAGAATGGAGCCGTCTATGAAGGCGACCTCGGCTTTCGATTTACTCTTGGTACGGATGATATCACCCGCATTCAGCGTGTCGCCCACGTTGGCCTTGACCGCTTCCTTGCCGGAGGCCGTCACATCAACATTGCCTTCTATGTTGGTAAACTTTCCCACCGGTGCCGCCTGTGCAAGCACAGGGATCAGCAACAGTATGGTCAAAAGACATATTATGATGGACTTCCTTTTCATGGTGTTACCTCCAAACCATTTTGTGTTGCGTGTTGAGTTATGGAACCCTTCTTTCACCCAACACCCAAAACTTTTTTCTCAGTACCTAAATTCAAAGCCTCCCGCATACTGGTTGCGGTTATATTCGAAAATGGCTACGTTGGAATCATTTTGGGTCCGCGTATATTGGGCAATCAGGCTGGCGTACTTCCAGAACTGCCAGGCCAACCCGATCGAGCCGGCATAGACCTTATCCCGCCTGGTTTCCGTTACGATCCCGTAGTTGATTAGATTGTCAAAATTCTGAAAAAAGGCGCTGCCGGTAAGCTGGAGCGTTACTGGCCCGTGCCTTTTTGCCTGTTCCTCGGGAAGAACCGGCAGGCTGACATTGGCGGTGAGGCGGTGCCCTTCATTCGACCATTGGATGCCGTCGGCATTCTCCCGGGTAAATTCGTACCTGAGATTCAAGAAGGACTCGGGCTTAAACAGCCAGATCCAGCTTAGATATTGCCGCAAGCCCGCATTGTCCCGGACAGCGTCGGGCGTCGTTATCTTCTGGTTGAAATAATTTTTTACATCATAACCGGCGAAGATCTCGACGATGCTGTTCGGAGTCGCAAAAAACTTCAAAGCCGGTCCGACGGAAATATAATCCAGGTAGTGCTTGTAACCCGGAGAGGAATCGGGATCGGGAACAAGGTCCGGGTCGTTGCGTAAAAGCACATTGGTGTAGCTGGCATTTAAATTCAGCGCATAACGGCCGAAATTATAACCGGGGGATATGGAAAAACTGTTCGCCAGTGAATCGTGGGAATGGGTATGCTTGGAATTGACGGTGGAGGCCAAGCTGTACTGGGCATTGAAAAGCCAATTGCCCTCAAGCTGCGGGATGTAATCGAGACGCACCGTGGAAGAGAGAAAGTTCCCCTTTTCGTCGGTGATATCCGCCGCCACCGCCGCTTCCAGAGGTTGGGAGACAAGGTTCGTGTCGTAGCCGGCCATGACACCCACGGTCAGGCGCAGGGGCCGGGTCAGATATTGCTGTTCTTCCACCAGGTTCACATACTGACGGGCGTAAGTGGAAAGATCGGAAAGAGGGTCGCGCGTTATGGCCGCCTGCAAGATGGCCTTGGCCTTGTCGAGCTTCCGTTCCTTCATATAGCAGACGCCGATCTGGAATTCCGCCGCCTGACCGAGTCCCGGTTCGAGCTCTCTGGCCTTTTCAAATGCCTTGATGGCTTCCGGGTTGTTGTTCTCCTTGGCCAGGATCAGCCCCTTCAAAAAGGCGGTCCGGGCCGGGGCGATGGCCGCCTTTTCCGCCAAGGCGACGCACTGTTTCGCCTCATCCAGCCGGTTCAACTGATAAAGGGTATCGGTGAGTTCCACCAGGGCCTCTTTGATCGGGGGGCGGAGGCGGACGGCATCCTGCAGATGGATGGCGGCGTTTTTATAATCCATGGTCTGTTTGTAGGCCATACCGAGGAAAAAGGCCGCTTGGGAGGATTCCGGTTCCTGGGCGCGCACCTGCGTGAGGATGACGATTGCTTCTTCGTAATTTTCCTGCTGATATTGACGGATCCCTTCCTGCAAGGTGACGTCTGTCCCGGCGAGGGCGGCGGCAGTGAACAGCAGGAGGAGGCAAAGGGACAAAAAGGCCATTTTTTTCATTATGTTTCCTCTCATGTAACTCAATTCCGGAAGAGACGGATCACGATGTCTAAATATAAGAAAACAATGAAATTTATAAAGTTTAAATAGCCTTCTTTATTAACTCTTATTCCATGGATACCTCGCCCGCAAAGAGATTGTTCTGAAACAAAAATACAGATGGGGAGCTGCCTAGATAGAGTGAAGGCAATTTTGTGGATCTATTACAATATATTTATTGGAAGTCAAGGTAAAGTTGCATTACCGCTGATCATAGAAGTGTGAATTATGCACACTTCCCATGGCCTTGCCGAAGGGGTGAAGCTGGACACGCCGGTGGCAATTATTTCCGGCCAGTCGGCGGTTAATTATTCATAATCTACCGACGCGTGAAATCCACCCGCAGTTTTTGACCGTCTCCCAGCCATAAGACTTCCTGATTTGCGATTGGCGCCAGGGGGCTGCCGTTCAGGAAAAAAGCCAGCGGCTCTTTCAGCTCCGCACCTTCATTTACGGCCGTCATTTTATCATCGCCATAGACATGGAGAAAACCGTACCGTCCCGCCTGCGTAATGGTAAATTGCCCGCAGAGGACACCCTTGCCGGTACGAACGCTCACCACATCTCCCGTGTTTGCCCCGTCGATATAGCCATAGAAATCCATACTCGCCGTCGTTGGTCTTAAGACCCCATCCTCCGCCTGTGCGGCGAAGGCCGTCAAGACCATGAGACAAGTTACCGATGCTACGATTAAATTCCTTAATCTCCTTCCGCTCATACCTATTTTCCTCCCCTGCCGGCCAGCAAACCGGCAGTCTTTCGTCAGCGGGGTGCGTCGAGCACAAGCCTGACGCACCCTATCCTTTTTAATAAGACAGATCGTCCGGGGTCTTCATCTTAATCCACATCCCGTAACCCGGCCCCAGGTATTTCATAGTATTGAAATAACCGGGCAGGAGGGGATCAAAGGTATGGTAACCGTTCTGATCAAAGCTGCGTACCACGTTATAATTGCCGCTGATGACACTGAAACCATCATTTAAGCTGAATAACTTGGTGAAGGTAGTGGCATCCGGCGGGAAACCGACGTTGGGCGAGGCGTCCGTATAACGAACATCGGTACCCCAATAGCCCACCAGGTTCCAGCCGGTATGCAGTTTCAAGCTGTCCGTCGGCATGGCCTTCAAACCCGTCAACTCGAGGTTGCCCGCGGTCTTCATCTTGATCCAGTAACCGTAACCGGCGGCCAGGTAAGTCAAGTCGTTGAATTCCGGCAAGGCGGGATCAAAGGTATGGGGACCAGTGCTATCGAAACTGCGCACCACATCGTAGAGGCCATTTATCGACGCCAGGACGCTGCCAATACTGTTAACCTTGATATAATTTATGCCTGCCAGCATGGGTTCCGTCGGTATGGCATCGCCCACGTAGTAGCAATTCTTCACGGCAAAACTGATCAGGTTCCAGCCCGCATGCAGCGGAATGATTTGTTTCCCGCCGGCGTTGAGATTAATGCGGGCGCTGTCCCCGTTCGACGTCCAAGCCGGCGGCGCGGCCCCCGTGATCACCGTGGCCGTGGTATCGAGTTCGACGCCCGCATTGGCATCCCAGACCCGGAAGATCAGGGGATCGCCCGGCTGCGCTCCCTCTACAGCCGTCGTAGAGGGATCATCCTTATAAACATTCATGAAACCGTATTGCCCCGGTATTCCCACGGTGTATTGACCGCACACCACATTGCCGGGGCAGATAGCGGCAATTTCGTCACCCGCCTGGACGGCTGTGCCATCGATGGCGGCCAAACCATAGATATACATGGACTCCGTGGTGACACCGGCCACTTGAAAATGACGCTGCAGGACCGGCACAGTCCCGGCCAGGTATTCCTGGAGATTGGTCTTGCCGTTATTGTTATAGTCCTTGGCGGCATCCGTCGGGTCAAGGGGGTTTAAGCCATACTGGACCTCCCAACCATCGGGCATGCCGTCGCCGTCGGTATCCGCCTTATTCGGATCGAGGCCCAGGGTAAATTCCTGAAGGTTGGTCAAGCCGTCGTGGTCATTATCCAGGGCGGCATCCGCCGGGTCAAGGGGGTTCAGCCCCCGGGCCGTCTCCCAGGCATCGGGTATGCCGTCGCCATCGGTATCGCCCAGGGTGCCGCCCGCCAAAACGGCATTGGCAGTAAAGGATACGGGTGAACCGATCAGGCCGGCGACGGTGGCCGCAATCGTGGCCAGACCCGTGTTCGGACCCAGCGTGAAGGTATCGGAAGCCAGACCGGCGCTATCCGTTTTGATCGCCGTGGTAACCGTTACATTGCCGCCCCCTGACGTCTTACTGAAGGTGACATTGATATCGGCCACGGCGTTGCCGAGGATATCGGTAACCTTGACGACCAGCGGATTGGCCAGGGCGGTACCAACGGCGCCTACCTGGTTGTCGCCCGAGACCTTGCCGATGGTCATGGCCTGGCCGGCCGCATAGCCGGTGGCCGTGAAGGTAACGGACTGGGTCGTGCCGTCAATGGTGGCGGTAACTGTATTTGTCCCCGAGACTGTACCCAGGGTCAGGGTCGTCGCTACCAAACCGGCCGGGTCGCTCGTCCCGCTCGCCGAAGACAATGTCCCACCGCCGCTGGCCACGGCAAAATTTACCGTGATGCCGGCCGTAGCCCGGCTGCTGGAATCGATCACCTTGACGGTAAAGGGTTTTGCCAACGTGTTTCCCGTCATATCGACTTGGTTGTCGCCCGAGACCTTGGCAATATAAGTGGGTATGGTCTCGTTTTCGCCGATCCGGAGGTCATCGATGTACCATTTGGCGTCGCCGTATTCATTTGACCACCAGTCATCAAAATAGTAGACGAACCTGGCGAGGACGGTCTGGGAATTCTTATAGGGGCTGAGGTCAACCTGCTCCCACCGCCAGCTCGCTACCGTACCATCGGAGGTATTGGAGCGGTTCCAGTGGCCCTTGTTTATCCAGTTGCGGCCACCGTCCGTCGAGATATCGACATAATAGCCGCCGGCCCAGTCATAGGTGCGGAACTTGTGCCAGAAGGTAAGCTGGGGATTGACGGAACCGGTCAAATCAACGGGCTTGCCCAGGACGAGCGTGTGACTGAACCTGTTGCCGGTCGTGCCGCCTTGGATGTTTTGGGGCGGTTTGAGATAAATGGTCCCGCTGTTGTTATGACCGTCACTCGTCGACCAAACGAATTCCCGGCCCCGGTTTGTCGTAATCCAGTTGTCCGTGAAATTGCTTTCCGTGTCCAGACCCGTGATGAAGGGATAGGGAGTCGTGCCCGGGGCATTCTCCACGATGGAGACGTCATCGATAGACCAGCCGTCCAGTTGGGTATTGTCATTGTTGTCAAAGATCCGGAAGCGCACTTGGATGTTGCTCCCCGCCCAGGGGGTTAAATCGATCCGCGCTTTCTCCCACTCGCTGGCACCGACACCGGTTGTGGAGCCAACGCCCGTTACGGAATAGATGCCCGACCAGTTGGCCCCGTTGTCGACCGATACCTCTATAAAGCCGAAATCGGCGTTTTGCTGGAAGGCATACTTCTGCCAGAATTCCAGGATGGGACGGACGGCATAGACCAGATTCACCTTGATCGCCAGGGTTTTGTTTACGCCCTTGGCATAGCTGGTGCCGGGGTTGGAGGACCAGAAATGACCCGGTTGGCCCGTATGGTCCGTATCAGACGTAACGGCCCAGGGATAAACACCCGACCAGTTCAGCCCGCCCGCTTCCATACTATCGGTGAAGGGGAAGGTAACCGTGGTCAGGAACTTGTCCGTCGTCACCGCCACCTCGTTGCTCCCCGGACTCCACAAGCCGCCCGTATCCTTCGTGTACATCCGGTAATAGTAGGTCTGGCCGGGCGTCTCCAGGGTCGGATCCATATAATTGGCCGTGGCCTTATCGGTAAGCACAGCAAAGACCGGGGTGTTGAAACGGGTGATCCCCGCCGTGGTGGAACGGTACAACTCGTATTGGGCAAAAATACTATTGGCCGGCACCGCCCACGTCAGGGTCGCACTATGCTGCGTATTGCCGGACGTCAAAGCGGGGGCAGCAAGGGTAACATCCCGCGGTCCATCCGTAAACGCCAGGTCGTCGATGTACCAGTAGGCATCGCCGTATTCCGCCGACCACCAGTCATCAAAATAATACATGAACTTGATCAGGACATTCTTCGAGTTGGCATAGGGCGTCAGATCGATCTGCTCCCGCCGCCAGGCAGCCTGGGTACCATCCGTCGTATTCTGACGGTTCCAGTGGCCCTTCTCCAGCCACGTGCGGCCGCCGTCCATGGAGACATAAGCATAGTAACCACCGGCCCAATCATAGGTCCGGAATTTGTGCCAGAAGGAAAACTGGGGATTCACCGCCCCCGTCAAATCCATGGGCTTGGCCAGGACCAGCGAATGGCTCGTCCGGGCACCCGTGACGGAGGCGTGATTGTTCGACTGCGGTTTTAGACCGATGACCCCGCTCCCGTTTGCCCCGTGCCCTTCGTTGGTCGTCCAGAGGAATTCCCACCCTTTATCCGTGGTGATCCAGGTGCTTAGGAAATTGCTGTCCTGCGTCAACGGATCCGTCCCCACCGGATCGAAACCCGTTACAAGAGGATAGGGGGTCGTGCCCGATGGATTCTCCAAGATGGAAACGTCGTCGATCGACCAGCCGTCCAGTTGGGTATTGTCATTATTATCAGTGATCCGGAAGCGCAACTGAATGCCGCTCCCCGCCCAGGGCGTCAGGTCGATCATCGCCTGTTCCCATTGGGCGACGCCCACCCCCGTGGAACCGGCGCCAGTAATCGAATAGATGCTCGACCAGTTGGCCCCGTTATCAATCGATACCTCCACGAGGCCAAAATCCGCGTTTTGCTGCAACGTGTATTTCTGCCAGAACTTCAGGATCGGACGCACCGCGCTTACCAGGTTGACCTTGACCGCCAGGGCCTTGTTCACGCCTTTCGCATAGGTCGTGCCGGGATTTGAGTTCCAGAAGTGTCCCTGCGCTCCGCTATGGTCCGCGCCCGTGGTGATGTCCCAGGGCGCCGTGGCAATCCAGGCCCCCGGTCCGTTTTCCGCATCAAAAATGAAGGGAAAGTTGTAGGAACCCACGGCTGTGGTCCCGGAGGCCTCTTTGCTCTCCGCGTATACGCCGGCGGTATTGACAACATATATCTTATAATAATAGGTGGTACCAGGGGTGAGGTTGGTATCGGCATAGGAATTGGTCGCCTGAGCGCTTGTACCTGTAATGGATGTCACGAGTGTGTCGTCGGTCGCGACACCCGCCGTGGTGGAACGATAAATCTGATAACTCACAAAGTCCGCATCGTCAACGCCGTTCGGGGTCCAGCTCAGGTTGAGAGATGATACCGTGGCCGCGCCTACGGTCAAATCGGGAACAGGATTGGCGGGCTCGGCAATCGATAGGTCATCGATATACCAGCCATCCATGGTCACGCTCTTATCCGTTACCAAGCGGAACCGTATCTTTATATCACTTGTCCGATAGTCTATCGGTGTCGTCGGTATCGCGATCTGCTCCCGTTTCCAGGCCGCGATGCCCGTGTAAGAGGCCAACTGCGCCCAAGTGCTTCCGCCATCCTTGGAAATCTCCACGTAACCGAAATCGAACCCGCTCTCCAGGGCGTACTTATGCCAAAAGACCAGTTGGGGATTGGTAGCGGCGGAAAGATCAATCGCCGTAGCCATAGTCAGTGAGACATTGGCATTATTGGCATAATACCCACTGGGACTGTCCGTCCAACCCTTGGCGCCGCTATGGAAGGATGAAGCAGCGGTCGTGGTTGCCCAGGGCGCATCGGCCGTCCATTTGGCCGTTGTGCCTTCCATATCGTCGCTGAAGTAGGGGGCCGCCGCTCTGCCGGTGACCGGCAGCAGCAAAAGCAGCAGCGCTGCCCAAAGACCCAACAGCAAATTTCCTCTTCGCTTATCGATGTGTGCCATGACCAACTCCTCCTGTGGTTTGAAACAAGCCGGCTTAATGTAAAATTATAATTTATCCCTAGATTTTGCTCCCTATCTCAATCCCGCCAACTTTTGCAGTACATAAATTGCCTCTGCCAGGCCAATTTTTATGTCGCCATCGACATCGGCCTGTTTGAAAATATCGCCGGCGGCTGGCGGCAAGCCGCTCAGGGCCCGCAGCGCCCGCACGGCATCGGCAAGATCCACGCGGCCGTTGCCGTCGATGTCTCCCCGGTCACGCACTGAGACGTCTATATTCAGGACATAGCCAGCATCCTTCGTCGACCAGACAGGCGGATTGCCCGAAGGCATAAACGAGCCCGCCGCTGTACCGGGGCTGAAGATCAGGTCTTTTGCCCCGAATTCGATGCCGGCCACATGATCCCAAACCTTGAAAGTTAAGACTTCCCCTTCCACGGCACCTTCATCCCAGGCCGTCGTTTTGTCATCACCGTAGACAGCAATGCTCCCAAATGCTCCCGGTTCGATTATCCGGCTAGAACCGCATAATACCCCCGCCTGATCAAAGACGGCAATCTCATCACCGATATTTGCCGGGTGTCCGTTAATGGTGAGGCTGCCGATATAGTAGCTTACAAGCGTGTTGCCGGCCGGTTGAGGAAAATGGGTCGCCGTGTCGATGTTTAAAACAAAGCCGGCGCCTTCTTGCCACTGAGGGGGAATGGCCGAGGGTTGAAAATTAAGGCTTAAAGAAGGACCGGCGGTCAGCTTGAGCGCGCTGCCCGTTACCTCTATGTTGGCGGACGCAACCCATATCTTCACAGTGAGCAGGTCCCCGTTCGCGGTGCCATCATAGCCATACACCGGTAAAAGATAATAATCCTGATAAGTTGTCACCACGTAGCGTCCGCACATGACCCCTCTGGGATCAAAAAAAGCCACTTCATCTCCCACTGCCGCGGCCACCCCGTTAATTTTAAAGTTAACCAGATAATCTGCGGATACGTTCGGTAAAGGTAAGGTCAGTGACGGAAAATGTTCCCCGAAGGCCCTGGCCGGAACAAAGGCGAGGAATACCAGCAGGCAGGCGGTGATGGTAGCGTAACATGATTTACTGCTGCCTCCCAATGTCATGGTTTACCTCCTCTTGCAATCAGTCCGCCTCTACCCGGCTGCCCCACAATATTCTCCGATCAGGAACCGGTTGCCCGAGAAACAGCGGCAACCTGCCCGTTAGTATCTAGCCCATGCCGACCCGGTTCAAGCCGGATTCCAAGGATGAAGACATGCATTTCCCCCGGAATACCCATCGCATCAGCAAAACAAAAAATAATGGAATAAACTTATTTAGAGCAGAGTTTACAGTTAATTTTCAATTAACTTACTTTCACCGTCAGAATTGCGAAGGAGAATGATTCGCGGGGTGAGCCTACACAGGCTCCCCCATATTTGTCAAGCCAAATTGAAGCTGGTTTTGGAAATCATTATGTGAATTCCATCACACTTCTTTTTGTGGCTTTTTTAAAAACGCGAAGACCTGGGCCGCCGGTATGGCGCCTTCCCGAATCAGGATGGGCGGCTCGCCGGTTACATCGAGGATCGTGGAACTTACCTGACCATGGGTCGGACCGCCATCGATAATGGCGTCAAGCCCTTCCCTCAACCGTTCATTAACTTGCCCGGCGGTCGAAGCTTCTTGTTCCCCCGAGAGGTTGGCGCTGGTAGAGGTAAGGGGGCGTCCCAGGGTCCTGGCCAGGGCAGCCGCGATGGGGTGGCTGGAGACACGGATGCCGATTTTGCCGGTGCCGGCTGTGAGGCGCGGAAGAACGGCGGCGGCGGCGGGGAAAAGCAAGGTGAGGGCGCCCGGCCAGAAGGCCTGCATTAACAGGCGAGAGGGGGGGGAAACCACCGCCGCCATCCCCTGGATGTCTTCTTGCTTTCCGACAATGAGAGCGATGGGCATGCGGACCGGCCGGCCCTTGATGTCAAATATCCTCTCCACGGCCGCCGCATTGCCCGCGTCGGCGCCCAGGGCGTAAAAGGTTTCCGTGGGATAGGCGATGACACCGCCTTTTTGCAATATCCTGACGGCCTCGTCAATAAGCACTTGCTCCGGACGGTCCGGATCTATCGCGATGATCGTGGTTTTGCGGTCGGCCGGCATGGTATCTTTTCCTGCTTTTTTTCTACCTCCCGGGCCATGTTTTCCCTATAGAGGGCCAATTTATCGCGGAGTGGACCATCACCGAGCGCCAGGATCCGCACCGCCATCAGGGCAGCGTTTTTGGCCCCGGCCTTGCCCACGGCCATGGCAGCCACGGGGATACCGCCCGGCATCTGTACCGTAGCCAGGAGGGCGTCCAGTCCGCCCAGGGAAGTGGCGTCGAGGGGGACGCCGATGACAGGAAGCACTGTCTGGGAAGCAATCACCCCGGCCAAGTGGGCCGCAGCCCCGGCCCCGGCGATAATGACCCTGACACCCCGCCGGGCCGCCTCCCGGGCAAAGGCGGTGGTGCGCTCCGGCGCCCGGTGGGCAGAGGTCAAATAAACTTCATAGGGAACGTCGAAATCCTCGAGGACGGCCATGCTTTCCTGCATGACGGCAAGATCGTTATCGCTGCCCATAACAACGCTGACGAGAGGGCCGGTATTTTTCTTCATAAAGGTCTCCTTCCTCAGTGTTTGAAGTGTCTCGTCCCCGTAAAGATCATGGCCAGACCGTGTTCGTCGGCGGCCTTAATGACGTCGGCGTCACGGACCGATTCGCCCGGCTGGACAACGGCCGTAATACCGGCCTGGGCGGCAAGATCCAGGCCGTCGCGGAAAGGGAAAAAGGCATCGGAGGCCAGCACGCATCCCGCGGTGGGGAGATTGGCCTTCATACCGGCGATCCGGACTGCATCCACCCGGCTCACCTGTCCCGCACCCAGACCGACTAATTGATCCTTACGCGTATAAACAATGGCGTTCGACTTGACATGTTTCACCAGGCGCCAGGCGAAATCGAGGGCCTGATATTCGTCGGCCGTGGGCGCCCTCTTGGTGACCACTTGCGCCTGCTTGATGGCGAAATCATCCCGGTCCCAATCCTGAACGAGCAGCCCGCCTGCCACGCGGCGAAAATCGTAGCCCGCCGCCCTCTTGGCGCAGGAAGGAGGAATTTCCAGCAGGCGGAGGTTCTTCTTCTCCATAAGAATCGCCCTCGCTTCGGTGTCAAAGCCGGGAGCGATGATTATTTCAAAAAATATTTTAACCAGTTCCGCGGCCGCCTTCCCGTCCACGGAACGATTCAGGGCCACGATGCCGCCGAAGGCGGAGAGGGGATCGGTTTCCAGGGCCTTGCCATAAGCGGCAGCGACGTCGTCGGCCGTAGCGGCCCCGCAAGGGTTGGCGTGCTTGACGATGATGGCAGTGGGCAGCGTGAAATCCGACACCATCTGCCAGGCCGCATCGCCGTCCATAATATTGTTATAGGAAAGTTCCTTACCCTGCAACTGCCTGGCATTGGCCAGGGAGGACAGGTCCGGATCGGTTTCCTTGTAAAACGCCGCCCGTTGCTGGGGATTCTCCCCATAGCGCAGGTCCTGGGCCTTGGCAAACTGGACCGTGAAGGTATCGGGAAAGGTCTTGGCAGCGGTACCGGCGGGGGTTAACGTGCCCAGGTAATTCGAGATGGCGGCATCATATCTGGCCGTAAGCTGGAAGGTCTTGACGGCGAGGGCGAAGTTCGTCTCCGCCGACACTTTCCCACCCCTGTCCTGCATTTCCCTCAGGATACCCGCGTAATCGGCAGGGTCGGTGACGACGGTAACGAAGCGATAATTTTTGGCGCCCGCCCGCAGCATGGTGGGACCGCCGATATCGATATTCTCCACGGCCTCTTCCAGGGAGCAGTTTTCCCGGGCCACCGTGTCCTCGAAGCGGTAGAGATTGACCACCACCATGTCGATCATCTTCATCCCGGCCTTTTGCGCGGCCTCCCGGTGCGCCTCCCGGTCCCGGATGGCCAGGAGACCGCCGTGGATCTTCGGGTGCAGGGTTTTCAGGCGGCCGTCCATCATCTCCGGAAACCCCGTATAGTCGGAGACCTCCGTAACCGGCAGACCGTTATTCCGCAGCAGGGCGGCCGTGCCGCCCGTAGAGAGAAGCTCTACCCCAAAGGCACTCAAGCCCCGGGCCAATTCCAGGATCCCTTTCTTCTCGGTAACACTGATCAAGACTCTTTTAATTTCATTAAATTGCATTTCTCAACTCCCGCATGTGTCTTACCCGCTTCTCGATCAAAGCGGGCGTGCCGATATCGGACCGGTGGCTCACCGCACCTTTAATGGCGGCGGCGGCCGCTTCGGCGATCTTTTCCGCTTCCGCCAGCGCGTCGGCAATGCCCACGACGCCGACGGCCCGCGACTTGGTCATATGCAAGCCATCCGCCCTTTGATCCACAGAGGAATAATACAGCCGGGCCCCGGACAGAGGGCCAATCTCGATCCGCTCTTCCGGCGCCGCCGGGACGCCCTGTTCATCGGTCGGCAATCCATAGCCCTGGGGAACAACGTACTTGCAGACCGTGGCCTGACGGGCAAATTCGATTTTGATTTCCCCAAGCGCCCCGTCCATTACGGCCTGGCAGAGGTCGACAAAATCCGTTTTCAGCAGGGGCAGGATGTTCATGGCCTCCGGATCGCCGAAGCGGGCATTGTATTCCAGGAGGCGCACCCCTTGCCTGGTAATCATGAATCCGCCGTACATTACCCCGCGGTAGTAGACGCCCGTTTCCCGGTAGAGCGCTTCCGCCACCTGTTCCGTGATCGCCAGGCCCGCCTCCACATCCCGGCGTTCCAAAAAGGGCAGCAGATGATCGGCGCAGGAATAGGAACCCATGCCGCCCGTATTGGGACCCTGATCGTCGTTGAAGCGCCGCTTGTGATCCTGAACCGGCGGCGTGGCCACGACAGTTTTCCCGTCGGTCAGGCACTGGAGGGAGAATTCCTCGCCTTCCAGCTTCTCTTCGATCGTGATCCCGGCATGTTCGGACAGGATGGAGCGGCAGATGGCCAAGGCTTCCTTCCGGGAGGCGAAATGATCGCCCTGGACCATCACGCCTTTTCCGCCCGTCAGCCCATCCGGCTTGATGACGACACCGTCCATTTCATCGAGGAAGGCCTCGACGCCGGCCCAGGAGGAGAAATTGCCGAAACGCAGATTGCCGGGAATGTGGTATTTTGCCAGGAGGTTTCTGGTAAAGGATTTGGAGGTCTCCAGACGGGCAAGGCTTTTCACCGGACCAAAGGAGGGGATGCCCGCTTCCTGCAGGGCATCAGCCACACCGTTGCAGAGGGGGTCTTCCGGACCAATCACGGCAAAAGCCGCACCCGTGGCCTTTGCCCAGTCCCGGATGGCCCGCAGGTCTCCGTATCCACCGATCCTGGTGCTTTCGGCCAGGGCGGCAATGCCGGGATTATTGCTCTTCATGTAGGCAAAAAGTGCGGGGGGACGGGTGACGCGCAGCAGCGCCTCGGCAAGGACATGTTCCCGGGCCCCATTGCCAATCAAAAGGATGTTCATAGGCAAGTCCCTTGTCAATAAATATAATAAGAAATGACGTCAAATTTTACCCGGCAGCGAATGTTCCTATAGCGGAAAAAAGCCTTCCCGTCAAAGGGCAAAAGCGCCACTGGGGATGTTCCCTAGGATTATTTCTGAACAATCGCTCACGTCTTACATGGCGTCCGGTAACAGAGTTGCGCAAACCACCACGATTTATTACATTTTTACCCATTTTCCCCATGTGTAAGTCATCTGTAAGTTTTTCCATGTTACATTAAAGAAAAGAATCATGAACCTGCAAGGAGTTGCACTCCGATGAATACTCAAGATTTTGCAAATTTTGAAGCCATCTTCAATGCGATTTCCGATCAACTCGTCATCATCGACAGGGATTTCAAGATTGTTAAAATAAACGGCGTATTTGAAGAGATCCTGGGATTGAAGTCGCACAAATTGCTGGGCAGAAATTGCTATGAAATTATTCATGGAAGAAGGGAACCTTTGCCGAATTGTTCGCATCAACAGGCGATCGCATGGGGCAGGTCCCTGACGGAGGAATTTTGGGAGCCGTACCTGGAAAAATTCCTGCACCTCATTGTTTCTCCTATATATAATGAAGCAAAGCAATTAATCGGCACGATCCACATTCTCAAGGATTTGACCGAACACAAGCAAACCCAAGAAAAGATATTGCGGGCTAACAGGCTATACGCGGTCTTAAGTAAGATAAATGAAATCATTATCCGGGTTCGCGATAAACAAGAGACATGGTGGCCGGCGCTGCGGGGATCGATCTGGTGGTCCTGGTGATCGCCGCAGACGAAGGGGTAATGCCCCAGACGAAGGAGCACCTCAACATCTGCTCCCTGCTGGGCATCAAGACGGGCTTGGTCGCCCTGACCAAGATCGATCTCGTCGACCAGTCCTGGCTTGAGCTCGTAACTGACGACATCCAAACATTCCTGAAAGGGACTTTTCTGGAAGCCGCCCCGGTAGTCCTGGTTTCCGCGGTTACCGGGCAGGGCTTGCCCGAATTGCTGCAAGCCCTGGAGGAAGTTACCGGCAGGCGGAAGACCGGATCTTTACCATGAAGGGCTTCGGCACAGTCTATGACGGTGGCTGACGAAGTCGACTACCTCAGTCCTCAGGTTACCGTAAAGACCCGATCTCTCTTGATTAGGGTCCAAGCTTGGAGAAACGTACCTCGCATGGGACGCCCCCGCTTTAGATTTCACTCATCGGCTGCCAAATACCTCTTGCAGCAATGGCTGTATATCTTTTTTAACTTGTATGG